>ENA-ORXR01000716-ORXR01000716.1-marine-metagenome-genome-assembly--contig:-NODE-716-length-41338-cov-5.241729_pt1 | contig 41338 bp, 32 predicted proteins | sample MGYA00237866_ERZ511479 | MGnify/ENA metagenome assembly ERZ511479
TCATCCACTTGATCCTCGCGCCTAACCCTCGATCACATGAGGCTCCGCGACGAGTCACCACCTTTTTCAACACCCTGCTAGCAAGAGGCGAACGCGGTGGAACGGGACAGGTTTCCCGCTCGATCTACGCTGCGTCTGACAGATCGTCTTCAAACCTGCTGAGCGATGACGGATCGAAGTTGATATGAGTGATCTTGTCGGGATTGAGTCGATCAAGCGCAGCATGCTGGAGTTCCAATTCGTCGAAATCGCTGCCGGAGACGGCACGCTCGAGACTTTCGCGACGCATTTGGACTGACCAGTTTGTAAGCCCCTTGTGCTCTTGGCGGAGGTCTGCAACTTCACTTTTCAGGCGGTCGATATTCTCCAGCGTTTGTTGCTGATGGAGAGTCTGTTCAAGAGTGCGGATCTCGACATCGAAGTCGGCAGCAATCTCCGCAGCGTAGCGACTCAACACGGCGGCATCCTGATCATCGAAGTGAATCGGCTTCTCGGAAACGATGACGATGGTTCCCACTGGCGCCGCGCCATCGACGCGGATCGGTGCTGCGGCATAGAAGCCAACCTTTGGAATCACTTGGTGAAACGCCGAACGGTTCAAATATCCGTAGTCTGAAAAGTCGGAAATGACCGTGACTTCATTGCGGAAAACCGTGAGGGAGCAAGGAGAGTAGCGTTTGGTGTAGGCAGTTAAGGCCGAGATTCCACTGCTCGCCTTGATCTCAACGCGCTCTCGGCTCACCAAGTTGACCATGGCAATATCGGCGTTGAAGTGCTCTTTGATCTCCTCAGCGAGGCGCAGGGTGTTTGCCGCTAAGCAGTCTGAAACTTGTTGGCAACGATCGACATATTGTTGGCGAACAGATTCAGGAAAATCGGATGTATTGGTCATATTCATGCAGTCAGTTGCCACAACTTAGTCAGAAGTGAGCACAGATCAATATAATTGTCATAAAAACAATTACTTCAATAATTGACTCGTGAGTCTGTTTAAGATTCTCAATGTTGATTGATTCGCTACCTAGTGTCCCGAGCGCTTAATCCGTTGAAAAAATTGAGGGAAAATTTGTCATGGAATCAGGTTCGCTCCGCTCACGTTGGAGCAAGATCACGGCTCTTTTTCCCATACCTGCGTTGCTCGTCGGTCACGAAGCTAGTTTTCAATGTGCTTTTGAAGCTGACGTAGTCCTGAAATCGAGTTCGACTGCGCATCGGCGTGTTATACGATCCATTCTGAATTATAGTCGATGAGCGCTTCTAGGTGTTTTAGTCTGTTGCATGGTTGAAGGAGAGAATCAGAAAAAGACAGACGAGCAGCCTTGGATCACGGAAACACCACCCGCACCTCCAGCACGATCCGAAAAATCCCAGGAAGAGAGGGTAGAAGAGCGAGTTGGTGAACTTCCTCCGATTGGCGGCCCGCCTCCGATTCCAGCGAAAACTGACCGCTCTGGCAACCCACCGGCAAAGGACTCAGCTACTTCAGAAGAGACCTGGGGGCTTCTGATTCACCTGAGCACCCTCGTTGGCTACACCGGGCTGGCCTTTTTGGGAGCGTCCGTGGTCGCGCCGTTGATAATCTGGATTTTAAAGAAAGATGGCTCTGCGGTTTTGGATGAGCACGGCAAAGAAGCGATCAATTTCAATATCACTGTCCTAATCTGGACAGCTGCTCTCTTTGTCTTCGGATTTCTGACCTTGGGTTTTGGGTTTTTTCTATTCCCGATCTTAGGACTCTATCACGTCGGGTTCTCTGTTTACGCAGCGGTTCAAGCGAACGAGGGCCGTAGCTATCGCTACCCAATGACTTTGCGACTGATCAAGTAAACGGAAGGAATGAGTGGTTGGGTGTCTCGATGAGCAAATCCACCCTTGATCGCTATAACCAATTGTTATTTCGTAAGTATATTTTAAAATACCAAATCAAGACAATTCTCCTCACGTATTTTTTTTAAAAAGGCGAGGGTTTGTTCCATGGATGTTCCACGGATTTGGCCGATTTTCTAAAAGAAATCGGTGCGAGATGTCTTGTGATTCCCCGTCGATTGGCTATACGGTGAAGTGCGCGGCGCTGGCTTCCTGCTACAGATTCTGACTGTGGCTAAATAGCATCTCAGGGCTGTGATAATGAGCGTCTAACACCAGTTGGCGTCCGACATCTGTCACCATCCAACCAAACATCTGCAATGAACCTCTGCGGCTACAACGATCGTCACCACATACGCACCCGAACCGAAGTGGGGACGATGTGGCTGGGCGGCGTTGGGGTACGCTAGTTGAGTTTGGGCGATGTTGGAAATTGGCGAGATGAATCAATCTGTACTACAGGATCGGTGGCCTGATGTTCTCAAGCTTCTCAGTGAAGGTGTCGGCGAAGATGCCTATGATCGCTGGTTTAGGGACACGATCGCGTTGGATTACGAGGACGACAAAGTCGTAATTGGCGTCCCGAATGCAATCCACGAGTTCTGGATTGAAAGCAATTTTGGGGTCGCCTTAGCAACCTCGATCACGACCATCTATGGGAAGCCGTATCCCCATAAGTTTGAGGTTTTTGAAGTCGTTGAGGAAGAAGCAATTGAGGAGGGTATTCAGGCCGCTACCGAAGAGTCGAAGGCTGGCTCAGTTAGGGATGAGGTGAAGCTTTCAAGTTCGTCCAAAGACGAATCGGCACCATCACCCGGACTCAACGGTGATTTCACTTTCGACAATTTTGTCGTCGGCTCGAACTGCAAGTTCGCCTTTGCGGCAGCACAAGCTGCAGTCGACAGGCCTGGGATCGCATTCAATCCACTCCTTGTCTATGGGCGCACCGGACTCGGGAAAACCCACCTGATGCAAGCGATTGGTCAGGCTACTGCTGCCGCAAACCCGAAGGCAAAAGTCGTCTATCGGACTAGCGAGCAATTCGCCAACGAGTTTATTCAAGGAATCCGGCGCGGTGATACTGAAAAGCTTCGCCAGCGTTACCGAAAAGCGGATGTGCTCCTAATTGACGACATTCAGTTCTTTGCGGGTAAAGATGCAACGCAGGAGGAGTTCTTTCACACCTTCAATGTGCTGTTCGATGGCAAGAAGCAGGTCGTCTTGACTTCAGACCGGCCACCGAGCGAGATCGCCGAACTTGAGAAGCGTTTGGTATCGCGGTTCGAATCCGGATTGACGACCGAACTGCTGGCTCCTGACGGAGAAACCCGGGAGGCGATTTTGCGTTCGAAAATGCAGTCGATGGATGTCGACTTGGACGAGAACTTGATTTCCTACCTGGCTGAACGCATTCGGAGCAATGTGCGCCGACTTGAAGGAGCGTTGATCCGATTGGTATCCTATCTTTCGCTCGGTGTGAAGGAGCTCGATCAACCAATGGCCGAGGAACTTCTTCGGGATATTCTGCGTGAAGAGGTCGGAAAGGTGGTTTCGATTGACCAGATTCAACGTTGTGTCGCTGAACACTATGACATCCGTTTGGCTGACATGTCTTCCCGTCGTCGGCCTAGGCATATTGCCCTGCCTCGACAGATCGCGATGTTTCTCAGTCGGGACATTACCAAGGCTCCGTTGAAGGAAGTTGGTCGATCATTTGGTGGTCGCGACCACGGAACCGTCATTCACGCCTGTAAAACCGTAGGCCAGCGTATTGAATCCGAGGAAGTTTTCCGTCAGGAGATCCAGCGGATTCGGGCGACAATCGAGCGTGAAACCGCCTAGAAAGCTGTGTTTTAAAGCGAATTTGCCCTCACTCGGGCACAATCGGTCGATTTGAGTCGAGAGCCTGACCCCAACGGGTTGTGCATCTGTCGGGATTCAGTGTTGCCAAACATGGAGGCACTGCTTATCTAAACGGCAGCGTCGAATGAAATTTTCCATTTCCAAAGACAACTTTCTCGAGGGCCTCCAGCAGGTTCAGCATGTCGTCAGCACTCGCACCACGCTGCCGATCCTCTCGAACGTTCTAATCCTAGCCGATGACAAGGGCTTGCGACTGACGACTACCGACCTTGATGTTGGGGTCAGTGGTCGGGTCGATGCCGAAGTCGCGACGACTGGGTCGACCACTCTTCCTGCTAGACGGCTGGCTGACATTATCCGAGCTCTGCCTGCGGAAGTCGTCGAAGTTGAAGTCGATGCGAAAAATGTAGCGACCATCGTATCCGGACCTAGTCGGTTCAAGATCCTCGGTTTGGCTGATGGTGAGTTTCCACCGCTCCCCGACCTCGATGGTGCTCGCGAATTTCAGTTTCAGCAGCAGACACTCCGCGATTCGCTCAAGAAGACGTCTTACGCGATTTCGACCGACGAGACTCGCTACGTTCTCAACGGTATCTATTTCACGTTTAAGGAAAACAAAGTAACGATGGTAGCCACCGATGGTCGCCGACTGGCAATGGTGGATCACGACCTCGAGTTTCCTGAGAGTAACGAGTGCGAAATCATTGTTCCGACAAAGGCAGTGAATGAGCTCCAGCGTCTGCTTGGAACCGATGGTGAATTGATGATGCGCATCGGTGCCAGCCAAGTTTCTTTCGAAATCGGCGATACAATTTTGGTATCCAAACTGATCGAAGGCAACTACCCAAATTTCCGTCAGGTCATCCCGCCCGAGACCAAGCACCGTATCGTTTTAGAGCGGGAAAGTTTCGCCAAGATCGTTTCCAGGATCTCGCTCCTTGCTAGTGATAAGTCGAACTCAGTGAAGCTCGGCTTCAATGATAACACGCTGACCATTCAGGCGAACTCGCCCGACATTGGTGAGGCGGTTGAGACCCTGCCCATCGCTTACACAGGCGAAGAGATGACGATTGCTTTCAATCCGGAGTTTTTGATGGCTCCCTTGCGCAATCTCGACTCCGATGAGGTTTATCTCGACCTGATCGATGAGATGAGCCCGGGGTTGGTGAAAAACGAGTCTCAGTTCCTCTATGTGATCATGCCGATGCGCGTTAGCGGATAGGTGATATGGGAGAGTGGGGTGAATCCCTCCCCGGCTGAAATGAGCGATGGCCATCGATCTTACTAAGATCCGGATCTCCGGCGCCCGGCAGCATAATCTGCAGGATGTCAGTCTAGAGATTCCGAGGCATAAGCTGGTCGTCTTCACCGGAGTGTCAGGCTCTGGTAAATCGTCGCTCGCCTTTAACACGCTCTACGCAGAGGGGCAGCGACGCTACGTCGAGAGCTTGTCAGCCTACGCTCGGCAGTTTCTCGATCGCATGGAGAAACCCGATGTCGATTTCATCGAAGGACTGTCTCCAGCGATTGCGATTGAACAGCGGACATCATCACCCAATCCGCGAAGCACGGTTGCTACCGCGACCGAGATTTACGACTATCTACGAATTCTGTTTGCTGCGGCAGGCGTTCCTCACGACCCGGAAACCGGTGAGGTCGTCTATAAGAGAACAACTCAAGACATCGCACAATTTGCGCTCGAACTTCCAGAGCGCACCCGCCTCATGCTGCTCGCGCCGGTTGCTTCTCAGGCGATCGGCGATCACCGCCCGATTCTCGAAAAACTCCAGCGCCAAGGGTTTGTCCGCGTTCGAATCGATGGCGAAATTGTCGACATCGATGCCGCTCCGAAAATGTCGCGTGATCAGCCCGTCGACATCGAATTGGTCGTCGATCGATTGGTAGTGAAGGAGGGGATCGACAGTCGGCTCATCGACTCGCTCGAAACGGCTTTGAAATGGGGCGAGGGTGAGGCTTGGTATTTGATTCAAGACCCTGGTGTCGACGAGTGCCGGGTTGAGCCCTTCCATACCCGGTTCATGAATCCGGAGACGGGATTCACCCTTCCCGATCTGACCCCTAAGCATTTTAGTTTTAATTCCCATCTCGGGGCGTGCCCAGAATGTCATGGGCTCGGAACTTTGCTGGTGCCGGATGCGTCTCTGTTTGTTCCAGATCCGGAGAAGTCGATCCGCCAAGGCGGAGTTCGCACTTGGATGTCGGCCAACAAAAAACGGCGCAGCTATCACGAGAAGGCGATTGCGGGTCTGGCGTCAGCAATGGGACAAGATCTGGATGCGCCACTGAAGAATCTGTCCAAGGAATTCAAAAAGGCTCTGGTCTACGGCACCGGAGATGAGAGCGTTAAAATCGACTATCAGACCAATACTGGCAGCACGTATAATTGGGACAAGCCGTTTGAGGGTTTGGTGCCATCGGCTGTCAGGTTGCTTGAGACGTCGAAATCCGAAACGACCCGCCGAAATGTTCGGCGCTTCATGGCTCCACGAACCTGCGAAGCTTGTGCAGGCAAACGCCTTCGTCCTGCGATTCTCAATGTCACCGTCGATTCGGAAGAGGGTGGGGAACTTGGGATTTTCGGTATCTGCGATGCCAGTGTCGAGCGAGCCCTAGCATGGATTCAGGCTCTTAAGCTGAGCGAGCATCAGTGGTTGTTCTGTCGCGAAGTTGTCAGCGAAATCACTCAACGGCTCCAATTCCTCGACGATGTCGGATTGGGTTATCTGACCCTTTCCAGAAGCTCGGGAACACTGTCGGGAGGCGAGGCGCAGCGTATTCGGTTGGCCACGCAGATTGGGGGCGGTTTGACTGGAGTCTTGTACGTTCTCGACGAGCCATCGATCGGGCTTCACCAGCGCGACAACGAACGCCTCATTCGCACGTTGGAACAGCTCCGAGACATCGGAAATACAGTTGTCGTCGTTGAGCACGATGAGGAGACAATCCGGACTGCCGACCATGTGGTCGACCTGGGGCCAGGCGCTGGGGAACTCGGTGGCCGCATTATGGCACAGGGAACAGCGGCGGAAATCGAAGCCAATCCCGACTCGCCAACCGGGAAGTTTTTGTCGGGTGAGCGCAGTATTAGCGTTCCAAAACAGCGGATGAACGTGCCGGCTCGAGGCAGTTTAGGGGTCGATCCCAATGATCAAGTTCTCGATACTGGATGGGTCGTTGTTCAGAATGCAGAAGGCAATAATCTTCAGGGGGTTACAGTAGGTTTTCCCGTAGGCTGTATGACATGTGTCACCGGTGTTTCTGGTTCCGGTAAGTCGACCCTGATTGACGATACACTCCGTCGAGCCGTGTTCCGAAAGTTCTATAAGAGCAAAGATGAGCCCGCTCCGCACGACGGAATCGCAGGGTTGCACCAGATTGACAAGGCGATCGTGATCGACCAGAGCCCCATTGGTAGAAGCCCGCGCTCAAATCCAGCGACTTACGTCAAAGCCTTTGATCCGATCCGCGATTTATTTGCTAAGCTACCGACAGCAAAAGTTCGCGGCTACACAAAGGGGCGCTTTAGCTTTAATGTCACTGGTGGTCGCTGCGAGACTTGTAAGGGCGATGGCCTGATCAAGATCGACATGCACTTCCTGAGCGATGTCTACGTCACCTGCGACGATTGTCGGGGGCGGCGCTACAACCCTGAAACTCTCGAGATCACATTTAAAGGGAAGACGATCTCCGATGTGTTGGAGATGACCGTTGAAGAGGCCGCTCGCTTCTTCAGCCGGATCCCAGATGTCTACGACAAACTCAAGCCGCTTCAGGATGTCGGTTTGGGATACTTGAGGCTTGGCCAAAGCGGGACAACCCTATCCGGTGGCGAGGCCCAACGCGTCAAACTCGCTGCCGAACTCGCCAAGAAATCCACCGGCCGAACGCTCTATCTGCTCGACGAACCGACGACCGGTCTGCACTTCGCCGATATTGAGGTTCTCATGCGGGTGCTGTTCAAGCTTCGGGATGCCGGAAACACACTCATCGTGATTGAGCACAACCTTGATGTCATCAAGTGCGCTGACTGGATTATCGATATCGGGCCGGGTGGGGGAGAGCACGGTGGGGCGCTTGTCGCCGAAGGCACCCCTGAGGTTGTCGCTAAAGTTCAGGCAAGCGAAACGGCTCGGTTTCTGAAGAAGGTTCTACAGTAAGAAACTATGTGCTAAGACTGCACAATTCTAGGAACTACCGGATCAGGATATGGCCCAGAGTTCTGCCTGCCTGATTTTCCGTATGAACGATATCAGCTGACGACGACACGTTGTCTGAATCAACGAACTCCATTCCAGAAGGCTTCCAAAGCGCGATGAATAGCACAGAGAAAAACAAGATAGTCTTGCTGATAGCGCACTCTCCTAGGAATTGAGGCATTGTTGAAAGCATAGCGAAGTTAATTTTGTAGAGGCAAGAACCAAATGTCGTTGCTGGTTTATTATAGTAATTATGGATTGTTTGGCAAGTGCTATTATTCTCATTCTGTATAAGCTGAAGTATTTGGCGCAAAGGGCGAAGATTGCTGCATTCCGTCTTTTCCTCGGCGCTACCGTGGCTAGGGTAGGGAATGTCATCGCAGAGCGAAGCTGATCTGATTGCCCGTTGGAAGAACGAGCCTGCCCCCCTCTTGCCGTTGTTGCATGAATTTCACGATCGGGACGGGTATCTTTCCGAAGACTCGATTCGCGCTGTTTCGGATGCCTTGAAGATTCCGCTCGCGGACTTGTATGGAACCGTGACTTTCTATCACCACTTTTCTCGGGAGGCTCCCGGAAAGTCAGCGCCTCGGGTGTGCACCGGCAATGTCTGCTGTCATATGGGCGGCAACGAGATCTTTGAAGCGTTGCGCGATCAGGGGGCGACGGAGATGCCGTGCGCCGGTCGCTGTGATGACGGAGTCCCCGTAATTATCGGAGACGAAGTCCATATCGGGCGCACCGTCGACGAACTCAAGCCAACCCCGAGTCCTATTCCGCCAGTCAATCCTGGTGGAACCGAAGAGTGCGTCTTCTCCCAAATTCGTGAGCCAGGCCGGGCGACCCTCGACGGTTACTTGGCGAGCGGTGGCTTCTCTGCATTCAAGGCCGCCTTGACCGACGGATCACCTGAGCAGGTGATCCAGACCGTTACCGATTCTAAACTTGCTGGCCGCGGCGGAGCAGGGTTTCCGACTGGCATTAAATGGAAGGCAGTCGCGGAAGCTGTCGGCGACCCGAAGTGCATTGTCTGCAATGCCGATGAAGGCGAACCTGGTTGTTTCAAAGATCGCTGCCTCATGGAGCACGATCCCTACTGCCTGATCGAGGGAATGGCGCTCGCCGCCTATTCGACCGGTGCGCCACTTGGGTTCATCTACCTGCGTTATGAGTATCCCGAAGTGAATGCGATTCTCGAGCAAGCGATCGCTGACGCCGAGGCCGCGGGCTGGCTGGGTGAAGACATCCAAGGCACCGGATTTACTTTCCACCTTTACGTGCGGCGAGGTGCCGGTGCCTACATCTGCGGCGAAGAAACCTCGCTGCTCAACAGCTTAGAGGGCAAGCATCCGTTTCCGCGGAACAAGCCTCCGTATCCGGTGACTCACGGGTTTAATGACAAGCCGACTGTCGTCAACAACGTCGAAACGCTCTGCTCGATCCCGTTCATCCTTACCCAAGGAGCCGAATGGTATGCTGGTTTGGGACAAGGCGACCACGCAGGAACAAAAGTAATTAGTCTGTCAGGCGATATCCAGCGCCCAGGCAACTACGAAGTTCCGATCGGAATGCCAATCCGCACGCTTCTTCACGACTGGGCTGGAGGGCCTCGGGAAGGGCGTCAGATTCAAGCCGTGACCATGGCTGGGTTGTCAGGAGGTTTCATCGGTGCCAGCGAACTCGATGAACTAACTCTCGATGAACCATGTATCCGAGCCAAATCGAGCTTCCTCGGAGCGGGGGGCATCATGGTATTTGATGACTCCCGCGACATGGTCGAAGCGGCTCATGACGCGATGGAGTTCTTCGCCCACGAGTCGTGCGGGAAATGCTTCCCGTGCCGGATTGGCACCCAGCGTCTTACTGAGCGTCTTAATGGTTCCGATTTGGTTCCTGACTACAAGACTTGGCTTGAGGAGGTCACCGATATCGGAGACGTGATGAAATCGATCAGCGCCTGCGGATTAGGAATGGCTGCTCCCCACGTGACCGAGAGTTTGATCCGCTACTTCCCCGATCAGGTGGAGAAGCACTTGGCAGGGAAGTCTTAAGACGCAATCATCGCCGAGGCGGGTAAGATTCATTGGTAATCGTCTGCCTTGCCCAATGAAGCGCGACATCTTTTTACCGGCCGAGCACCTTTCCCCAGTCCGCTGGCTTCGAGGGCGGAAGCTGTGGGTCTTCGAGGTGGCCATATGGATGGTTGGTTCGAACTGTCACTAATCCGGCACATTGGTCTGCAAGCGTTAGTTTTAGAGGGTGCCTACGTTTCGCGCCAAGTTCTCGATACCTTGGGGAAGTGTGTGTTCCCAGAACTCGTCCACCTAGAGCTTTGGCAGGGAAACGATGAACTCGATATGAGTGAGGAATACCAGAGGCTTGTCGCTCAGTCTCCGTTTCCAAAGCTGCGCCACCTCGGAATCCGCAATTACGGGAAGGTCGACGAAATTTGTGAATTTCTTAACGGAGCCGAGATCTTGAAAGGACTAGATACCTTAGATCTTTCTCTCGGAATGCTCAGCGATGACGGGGCCGAATCTCTGCTCAAAAAACCCTCTGGTCTCAGATCTTAAGCACCTGATCCTCAACTGGCATTGGTGTTCTGATGATGCCGTTCGTGAACTGAAGTTACGCTATCCATTTGTCACAATAAACCGGCCTTCGTATCAGCCCGAAGAGGAAAACGTCTATTTAGAAAGCCTCTACAGCCCACACGACTACGACGACCATTGGTAGCGTCGATTTCTGCAGTGAAGGTTCGATTTGCCAATCTTACCGCATCCGAAAGAATGAGTTGCCTCTGGTCTTCAATCGAGTTTCAATTCCTAGATGTCCGAAGCTTCTTCACCTGCCATTCACCGCCGTCAGATCCTTACTGGAGGAGCGGCGGCTACGGTAGCCGGTTTGGTCTCGGCTGGTGTGGTGTATGGACAAGATCAAACTTCGACTTCGGGAAAAGCCGACACCTTGGTCACGCCACCGGAGGGAAAGCAGATTTTGCTTTCTGTGAAGCTCGGGATGATCGCTTCAAAACTGAACGGAAAACCTGTTTCGCTCACGGATCGGTTGAGCATGGCAGCCGATGCCGGACTCGATGGGGTGGATTTTGACCAAGCTGGCAAACGAACCATTGAAGAGGCCCGCGAAGCGGTTCGGTCGTCCGGAGTGTTTGTTCACAATGCGATCAATCACGATCACTGGAAGAAGCGATTCACCAGCCCCAACGAAAAAGATCGCCAAGCCGCGCATGACAATCTGGCTCACTGTATTCGCTTGTCCCACGCGGCCGGCGGAAATGGGGTTCTGTTGGTTCCCGGCGCAGGAAAGGACGGCACACCAGAGGAGTGCGCCGCCCGAGCTACCGCAGGGATTCGCGCGTTGATTCCATTGGCCGCGTCGCTTGGCCAACCGATTCTTTTTGAAAACGTCTGGAATCAAATGTTCTACGATCACGGCACCCCAGCTCCGCCTGAGCAATCCGTAGACGGTCATGTCGCGTTTATCGATGGTTTTAATAGTGCTTGGGTTGGGCAATATTTCGACATCGGGAACCATTGGAAATACGGCCAGCCCGGCGACTGGATCCGAGGACTTGGGCGGCGCTGTGTAAAGCTTGATGTGAAGGGCTTCAGCCGTGCCGAACGAAAATTTAAGGACATCGGCGACGGTGATTTACCTTGGGATGACGTCCGCGCGGCACTTGCAGAAATTAATTTCACTGGCTGGGCAACGGCCGAAGTTGGGGGAGGGGATGTTGTCCGATTGACCGTTGTTCGAGAGAAGATGGAGAAGGTTTTCGGCCTCTAAGAGTAAGAACATTTTTTACGAGTATTACCCAAGATGATGAAACGCACCCTGAGTTCACTGATCGCGATCGGGTTAGCCTTGCCCAGCCTAACAAATGCCCAAGACGTACCTCCTGAAGGATTTGTCGCTTTGTTCAACGGGAAGGATCTCAGCGGCTGGTTCGGCCATGGCACAAAAGATCCTCGAACACTGTGGAAGATGTCACCTGACGAGTTGGCTGCCCACAAAAAATCGACGCTTGAAGATATCAATGCTCACTGGTCGGTCACCGAGGATGGAATTCTTCACAACGACGGTCAGGGGCTTTATCTGACGACCGACAGAGACTACCGCGATTTTGACCTTCGGCTTGAATACAAGACCGTTGCCCGCGCTGATAGTGGCATCTATCTCCGAGGCGTCCCGCAAGTTCAGATCTGGGATCCGACTGAGGAGGGAAAGTTCAAACACGGTGCCGATAAGGGATCGGGAGGGCTGTGGAATAACAAAGCCGGGTCGCCGGGCAAAGATCCGTTGGTCTTGGCTGATAAGCCGTTCGGTGAGTGGAATTCGATGCGAATTGTGATGGTCGGCGAGAAGGTCAGTGTTTGGCTTAACGATAAGCTCGTTGTCGATCACGCGGCGATGAATAACTACTTTGAGAAGAAAAGTGGGGTGCCGATTTTCGCCAGAGGGCCGATTCAACTGCAGACCCATGGCGGGGTTATCGATTGGCGGAACATCTACATTAACGAACTTGATGCGGCAGAAGCTACCGCAATTCTGAACGAGAAGGCGGGCACTGAAGGCTTTATTGATCTGTTTGATGGCTTAACACTCGATGGCTGGATCGGTGCAACTGATCAATATGAAGTGGTGGATGGCTCAATCCGCTGCAGGAAGGGCGCAGGCGGTAACTTGCTCCACGAAAAAGAGTACGGCGATTTTCACCTAAAGTTTGAGTTCAAGTTACCCCCCGGTGGCAACAACGGCATTGCTGTCCGCACCCCCAACGCGAAAGTGAATCCTGCCTATGCCGGATTGGAAGTTCAGGTGCTCGATGATACCCACCCAAAATACGCCAAGCTCAAGGACTACCAATTCCACGGATCGGTCTATACGCTTGCTCCGGCTCATAAAGGCTTTCTTCGACCAGTTGGAGAATGGAACCATGAGGAAATTATCTACAAAGGATCCCACATCCAGGTCATCTTAAACGGAACGAAAATTCTTGATGCTGATCTTTCGAAAGTCGACAACGAGAAGGGTAACCATCAGGGCAAAAAACGAGCTCGTGGCTTCATTGGTTTTGCCGGACATAACGACCCAGTCGAATTCCGTGCAATCCAAATGAAGGAACTATAGTGGCCGGAAAATTTGGCCTACAATGGCAGATGCCCTCTTAACTAATCAGGCCGCCTCTAGGCGAGAACGGAACACCGCTAGGCTTCTTCAGATTGCGGTTAGTTGCGTGTTTATGGCTCGAGGGTGGTTGACCTTTCGATGGGACAGTCCCATCCGAGGGCTTTTCTGGAAGGAGAAATGGCTGACGCCTGTCGTCGAGTTCTTTGGCACAACTTGGGAGGACTACGCCGCTCAATCGGACGGCGCGATCTCGATGGGATTGAAGGTTGTGGGCATCGTGCTGATGCTGAGCGCCGTTCTTCCTTGGATGTTAACGGTGCGCTGGCGAAAGGTCGCGGCAGCCGCGATGGTTCCTGCAATTGTTTTGCTCGTGATCGATGCATTTGCCCATGCCGCCGAAACAGATTTTGAGCTCGGAATGATCTTAGAGCACGGCTTGCAGTGGGGGGCTCCGCTGGTACTCTTGACGTATCTATATAGAGGTGGATTGAAATCCAAATGGCGCGTTCTCGTTGGCGTATTGGCAGGTGCTACTTTTGTCGGGCACGGCTTGTACGCGATGGGATTTCATGCAGTTCCTTGGCTTTATCAATCGATGGTGGAGGAAATGATGGGATTTGGAAGTGCGGGAGTTTTGCTCTTTCTTAAGATCGTAGGATGGTTGGATTTCGCAGCGGTTGCAGCATTGGCCGTGCCCAAATTTCGCAGATTAGGTCTCGCCTACATGGTGGCTTGGGCGCTCGCGACAGCACTGGCTCGACCGCTTTCCCATGATGCTCTCGATCCATGGATCGCGGAATTTTTAGTGCGTATCCCTCATTGGCTGTTGCCACTCGCCGTTCTATTCGGGGTCAAGAAGGCGCGTCCGTCTGAGCCAACAACAGTGTAAAACCTTCGACGGTTATTGATCGTTATGTAGGGTCGAAAGAATCTTCCTGCAAAATGATCCGATTGTTACCTCTTCTCTTTCTCACCACAATTGGTTTCGCGGAGGAACCTTATCGGATTGCTTTCGGTTCCTGCGCCCATCAAGAGCATCCGCTGCCCATTCTCAATCTGGTCGTCGAGCACAAGGCTGATGTCTTTGTGTTTCTCGGTGACAACCTCTATGGCGACACTGATGACATGTCAGTGCTCAGGAGTAAGTACGAGCGCCTAACCGAAAAACCAAGTTACCGAAATCTGGCCGCAAATACCCGAATTTTAGCGACATGGGATGATCATGACTACGGCCGAAACGATGCGGGAAAGGAGTATGCCCACAAGGAAGCTTCGAAAGAGATCTTCCTCGAATTTTTCGGGGAGCCGGAAGATTCTTCTCGCCGCGATCACTCCGGGATCTATCACGCTGAGTATATTGAGGTCGCTGGCAAAACTGTGCAGATCCTTCTTCTCGACAATCGAACCTTTCGCGATCCCGTATTGCGTGCTGACAGCGACACACAGAAGAACAAGGATTCGCGGTTTTTCTACCGGCTAGACTATCAACCACACCCGCAACCAGGACCCACGTTGTTGGGCGCAGCCCAGTGGAAGTGGCTTGAAGGTGAACTCCGCAAATCGGCTGATGTTCGGATCATTGCTAGCGGCAGTCAGTTTGGTATCGAGTACAACGGCTACGAGGCTTGGGCAAACTTCCCTCACGAGCAACAACGCATGATCGATCTAATTCGGGAGACTCGCGCAGAAGGAGTCATCTTTCTTACTGGCGATGTTCACTACGCCGAGATTTCCCGGCTAGAACCAGAGGGCGGATACCCACTTTATGACCTCACTGCCAGTGGCCTGTCGTCGACTTGGAAGTTTGCGACTCCGAATGCGAACCGAATCGAGGGGCCGATCATGGATAATCATTTTGGAATGCTAAGTCTGTTTCTCGAAGCCTCCGAACCCTATCTTCAAGCGGAGGTTTGGGACATCCGCAACAACCAACGGATCGAACACACGATTCCGCTTTCGGAACTAGAATTTGTTGATGAGGAAATAGACCAATAAGCCACACTGCACCGTGAATTGCTGTCGCGTCGCTACAGGTTTCTATACGCTGCCTAGCGGAGAAGCTTAAAGCGACGGCTCAGTGTTTTGAGTTCGGCATCTGAAAGATTGTCTCGGTCGAGCGTGAACAGACAATACCCTGAGTTGGCTTTCGAGGCAGTCCAGACAGTTACTGTTACCGCCTTGCCACGGAGTTGTCCGGCAACTTGACGCTTTTTGGCATCTACTCCAGCTAGGGAGTCGGCAGAGGTGGTCTCGGTTCCTGGGGTGATCTTGATGCCTAGACTACCGAGCATCGCATCGGTAGCCAAGTCCATTTGTAGTCCGGCAGGAGAACACATACCCAGCGCACCAACTTCCAGCTTTTTATCAGAAGTAGTCATCATGTAAAACGATCCCAGTGCAGAGGCATCCCCGAGAGAAATGTTTTTCGATGACCATTCAGGGGCTGTGATTATTTCGTAGCCAATCCGATGGTCAACGATACGGTCTTTTTCGATTTTCCACTTCCGCAAGTTTTCAGGCCTTTCGAAATTTTTTAAGATTTCGGTCAATTCGTTCTCAAGAGTTGCATGGTCAGCAAATACCGAAGTAGCCCAGATTTGGAATACGTTCTTTCCCTTGATGGTGGAAGCATGCACATGGTTGACGGTGCCTCCGTCCTGAATGGTCTCGTAGGGGCTGACCAAGAAGGTGGTTGAGCCGATCTTGCGACTCGTTGGAGCAGGATCGCTGGAGCTGTATTCGCCGTGTACCTCGGCGTGTTCCGTCTCCCCACCTTCGATGCTGACGCCGCTGACCTCAAAATAGCTGCCACTTGGAGAGGTGAACTCTAGGCGATTGGTCGGATCTGTAATGGCGGTCGCTGAAGTCTGCAGGTGGCACAGATCGGGAACGGTCAATTTGAATTGATAGAGGTAATCCGAGAAGACATTGTGCCGACACGAGAAGTCGATACCAACGGCGTTGTTAGGATCGAGCTCAGCGAGAGCTTCCCGCACCTCCGTGATTTCGCTGTCATCCATCGCCTCGATGTTATTGAAGATCTCTGGACGAAGGGTGTCGGCTGCCGCTTGACCTTCAGGCAGCCACCAGGACACGAATTGCACAAGATAGGGACCTTTTAGTATGGCGGTGATTGAGCCCTCGAACCCTGTTTTTGAGTCATCGGCGAAGATCTCGATCGTTTGGCCAGTAATTCCTGCGACCTGCGCAGGTGTCGCCTCCCCTGGTTTCCCCCACGCTTCGGCAGTGACCATCGGAAGTTCGTCGGCGAGGTCTTTGTCGCCGCCAATGTTCTCAATGATCCAGGTTTGGTAGAATTGACCATACCCGTCGGCGATTCCGAGATCTGACTCGGGAGACGTGTTGAATAACTCGATGTCATTCATGAGCCTAGTTCCTTCAGGAGCACGCAGACGTAGCCCGGCGACAGCGTGTTGGTAGACCCGATCCTGAATTCGCCAAGCAGGGCCGTAGGAATCTTTCGTGACGAGATATGCTTTGAGTTCGGGAGTCCGACCTTCGGCAGGACGGAACGAATTGATGATCTGATTGACTGAGGCGAGCCCCTTTTCTCGGAATTTCGACTCCAATCCCCATCCAAGCACTTGGTAAAAGAAGTCCCCGTTCTGGATGATAGCGACTCGGTAGATGAAAGGCGCGCCGCCAACGAGGGTCGGTATGGTCTTTGTGACAGCAGGCAGGCCGCCGATGGTTGTGCGTTCCAGTTCGGAAGCCTCTGGGTTTCCAAGTATTCCTGTGGGATCAAAAATGATGTCGGAATACTCCTTCAGGGTCACGTCGGCCATGGTTTCGACAACGACTGCCACATAGCTAGAATCGGATGGAGAAAGCATCGCCATCGACGCATCTGGGGAAATGGTGGCAGCCCTTTCGCTGGTCAGGAACTCCCACGAATCATTTGGCCGGTCGATCGTGAAGGCGAGGTGGTAGTCTTCAAATGTTGTTCCACGGACAACCTGCGGATTTTCGGGCGAAGCTTCAGAGACGCCCGCTTCCTCACCAATAATATAGTCAGGTTTTTCAAGCTCTCCGGTGGGGGCATTATCGCAGCCTCCGAGAAAGCTTAGAGAGGCAAGCCCAACAAAAGGCAGGAGTATAGCGGGGAGGGATCGGTTGAGCACGACGGTGTGGTGTTAGATGGCTACGACAGTTCTTAGCAGGTTCACGGCAGAAGGCGATGGGATTCGTTCTTAGCCTTTGCCAAATCGCTCGCGCCATTCGCGTCCGGTTTCTTCCATCTTCGAATCCCGCCCTGTTCGGCGCATGCGATGAAGTCGAGGCATTCCAAGAGCCCACTCTTGCATCCAGTTGGCAGCAAATTCACCGCGTTCGGTTTCATCAAACACTGCCTGAACTTCCTCGTAATCGACCACGCGTGGGCCGCTCATCCGGACGGCGAATTCGCAAGTCCTGCTGCTCCGCTTTGAGATGTATTCTTCGATTCCGATGTCATCCATCACGTCGACTACCGTTCGAAGCGACCGGATCGCTTTGGCATAGGCAAAGTGAGGGGGATAACCACCGGCGACCATGGTGTCGAAGGTAGCCTTCATTAGGTGAATGACTCCGCCATAGAGAACTTGTTCCTCAAAGTTGTCGCCTTCAGTTTCTTGCTGGAAGGTCACACCGACCGAGCCAACGCGGAGGCTGCCAACGCTCTTTGCCAGGGCCAAAATTTGTGGGAGGGCATCGCCGGTGACGTCTTGTTCGACCGAAATCGCACCATAGATCCCAGATCCTTCCAGATACTTTTCCCGCACCATGTGCCCGGGGGCATTGGGAACGAACAGGACGACATTAACGTCCTCTGGGGGTTGGATCGCCCCGTAGAGAACGTTGAATCCATGACAAAACGCGAGGGTTTTTCCGGCCTTCAGGTTCGGGTGAATCGAGGCGTAGTAGATCTCGGGCTGCGGTGGATCGGCCAGAAGGATGTAGATCAAGTCGGCGGCTGCGGTCGCGTCGGCGATGGTCATCGGCTCAAACCCATCGTCCTCGGCCTGCTTCCAAGATGGCCTATCTGGTGAGCCCACGCCGATGATCACATCCAACCCGCTGTCTTTCATGCACAGGGCTTGGGGGCGGCCTTGAATTCCGTATCCAATCACAGCGACGCGTTTGCCTTGAAGGACTGCCAAATCGACGTCGTTGTCGGTGTAGACAACGTTTTCAATGTTAGACGAGGAAGATGATGATTCGCTCATAGGGGATGTTCGGGCGATGTCGCGTCGGGCGCAAACCCAAAGCAGTGTCTGAAGGAAACCCGAATTTGCTTTGAACCGATTGCCCCTACACGTGTCCGAATCATTCGACACCACGGGTTAACTGGCTAGATTGAGCCGTCCCTTTTCTTCCCGACGATGCACGCTCCAGCTACTCCGAAACCGATCGATCAGCGCCTGATGGTGGCTGGCCGTTGTCGATCAAAGCAGCTGGCTAAGCAGTTTGGGCTTCGGATGGTGAAATGGGTAGCGATTGGCGCTCTCGTTCTGGCTCTGCTTGATCTCGTGTTCCAACTCGGTTCGCTACCACGTTTGGTGCTCGGAATCACTTGGGCGGTCGGCTTGGTTGGATTGATCGGCTACGGAATTTGGTGGGCCTTTGCTCGAAAGAGTGACTTGAGTTCCACGGCGCGTTTTCTTGAGTCTCGAGAGCCGAAGTTGGGCAGCAAGCTGATCAACATTTTACAGCTTCGTGAGCAGACCAATGCTGATTCGGAGTTGCCAAACCGCGACGACTTGACCCAGATGCTCGCTGAACGCGCGGTTGCCGATGCTGAAGCTGGCGTCGCTGATATCGAGTTCAAGCCTCTGACTGGTCTGACTAATGTTCGCCGCGAGTGGAAACTGGCTGCGATTCCAATTGCTGTTCTATTACTTCTCGGCGCGTGTTTCTGGACGGCAACCAAGACCGAACTTCTTCGCTACTTCGATCCGTTCGGAAATCATCCACCGTTCTCATTCACTCAACTGACGATCACCCAGCCGAACGAGCAGATCGCCGAGGTGACGTATGGGGAATCGATCGTCATTGAGGCTGGGTTCTCAGGGCACCGTCCCGACGAGGTCACCTTGATTGCTGTTGATCCTCTCGATCCGAAGGGAGTAGAGCAAAAATTGCCTATGTATTCGAGGGGCGAGAAAGCGTTTGTTCAAGAGATCCAGAATGTCCGGACGAATCTTCATTACTCTGTTCGCGCAGGACGCAGCCGTTCGGCGATCGGGGAAATTAAGGTAATCCTTACCCCACAATTTGAGAGTGCTGCGGTTCGTGTTAAACCTCCCGCCTATACGAAGCTTCCTGCGGTCGACAAGGGCTACGCTTACAAAGGTCTGCGCGCGCTTGAGGGTAGTGAAGTCACTTTCACCATTGGATCAAATCGCCCACTTGCCGACGGATCAATCGGCTTCGAAGGGGCGGGGATTCTTGAAGAAGGAGCTGAGGATACACCAGCGACGACCGCATTGACTCCTCTCGCTGAACCAAGTGCGAACAAGGCGTCGGCTACTCTGGTTGCTCACCGTTCAGGAGCGCTCCAATTCGCTATTGAGGATATTACAGGGCTTGTCGCTGAAGGCGAAGCGAAGGGGACTCTGACAGTCACTCACGATCTGCCACCGACGATTCAGTTGACGAAACCTGAGGCGGACGCGTTCATCGTTTCTACTCACAAGACTGAAATCACGATCGAGGCCGATGACGATTATGGTTTGGCCGAAGTCCGGCTTCAGCGTGGCTACAACGGCGAGTGGGAAGCGCCGCTGGTTTACAAATACAACAAAGACGAATCACCGGATCGCCACGCTTCGACCTCTTACAAGCTCGACCTCGAAATGCAGGGCGCACGTTCGGGGGACGTCCTGTCGTTCTTTGCCGAAGCGGTCGACATCCGACCAGAGGCTCAAGTGACGCGTAGTCGAACCATTAAACTCTACGTGATTAGCGAAGAGGAATACAACGACATGCTTCGCCAGCAGCGTGACATCACCGACGCTAAGAAAAAGTATGATGCGTTGATGGCTGATCTCCAAGATTTACTCGATCAGCAGGAGCAACTTCGCCAGGACGCTGCCGACACTCAGGAGCAGTTGGAAAGTGGCGACATTTCGGCCGAAGAAGCCGCAGAAAAAATGGCCGCTCTCGCCGAGGCGCAGAGTCAGGTAAATGAAGGTCTGAAGGATCTCGCTCAGCGCATGGACGAAACTGTCCGCGACAATCCACTCTACGACATTGAGAAAACAGCAGGCGATTCTCTGCGCGAACTCGCAGACGCGATTCGGGATTCGACTGAGCAGAACCAACAGGTCGCAGACCAAGCTAAAGAGGCTGCAGGGCAAGAGCAGGCATCGGCTTCTGAGGAACAGAATTCTGAGTCTTCAGAAAGTAATTCGGAATCGCAATCCGAACAGAGCGAACAAAGCGGAGAACAAGGCGACCCGCAGACTGCCGAGAACGACTCTCAGGAACCGGGTGAACAATCTGAGTCCGGGGAGCAGAGTGGGGAAGATCAGCAACAACAAGCGTCGTCTTCCCAAGGGCAACCACAAAGCGGTTCACAGGGAGGTTCGCCTCCATCGGCAGAGCAACTCGCTCAGGCTGCCGAGGCGATGCAACAGGCTGCTGAAGAGCAACTCGAAAAGCTCGGTCGCCAGCAGCAACAAGCTCAGGCAGCGCAGCAACCAATGCAGGACGCGGCCTTGGTTCAGGAAATCCAGAAGGACTTCAACACGTTCAAGGCTCTCTATGAGGCGCAGAATAAGATCACTGAACAGACCGGAGCCTACGCGGCCCAGGGAGAACTGACTCCGACAGATCGGGCAGCATTGAAAGGTTTGGCCGGGCAGGAAAAGGCCATCGAAGAAACACTCAAGGCCTTAACAGAGAAGCTGAAGCTCGATGCCGAGAACGCCGCTGAAAAGTTTCCGAAAGCCAGCGAGAGCGCTCAAAAACTTGCCGATGCCATTGAGCAAGTTCGTATTCCTCAAGGTGCCGCTCGGGCTGCTCAGCGAATGCTGCAGGGCCAGGGAGAAGGCTCACACTTGGGTGCTGAGTGGGTATCGACCGCGATGGAGGATTTGTTTGAAGAATGCGAGTCGTGTAACTCGTCTGGAAGTGGAATGCAGCAAGAACTCGACCGCTACATGCAACTGACTCACGGCGCGGAAGCGGGGCAGACCTTTGAGCAAATGGCTCAGTGCCAGAAAAATGGTATGGGGCAGGGTCAGGGCCAAGGTCAAGGCAACGGCGGTCAAGGGTTTGGTGGAATGGCGGAATCATCCGGTGCCGGTCAAATGGGGGTTCTTGGAGCCGAATCCTTGGGTGGTGAAGGTGGCGGTGATCGTTCCGATATGGGTGAGGGCAAAGCCGACCCGTCCAAACTCACCAGTCGAAGCCAAGCCGAGGGTGACCAAGGTGATCCCGGCGACCGCGAGGTTGAAGCGTCACCTGCCGAAGCCGTGAGCTCCGAAACTCTGATCGAACAGTATCGAAGTCTGACCGACGCCTATTTTGAGAAACTGACTACTGATCGCGACGAGAACGTCGAGCCAGTGAGTCGACCTGCGCTACCCGTCGGAACCCAGTAGTTCCTGTTTTCACTGCACCCAACACACATCATGACTCAATCATCCGTGCGATCCGCTTTTTGTCTGGCAGCAGCCACCGTGGCTGTCGGCTTGACGATTCTTGCTCCCGATCGAGCTCAGGCTGACGACTTGGATCCGGTGGCTCTCGCCGAAGCCTGCAAGCTTCGTTGTGGTGCGCTCAAATTCGCTGGTGGCCAAACCACAGTCTGTTTCGCCGACTATTTCCTTTCTGAAGTAGCGAAGAAAACAACACTGAAAGTTCACACCAAATACACTCCAGTCACGCTCGGCACAGACCAGCTTTTTGAGACTCCGTTCTGTGTGTGGTCAGGAAACGAAACCTTTACCTTGTCGCAGAAGGAGCGTGACAACTTGCGTAACTACCTTGAAGGCGGTGGTTTCATCGTCGCTAGTCCGGGTTGTTCTGACTCCAAATGGGACCGTTCATTCCGTCGCGAAATGGCGACTATTTTTAGTGATATCCAGATGGAGAAGATCCCGATGACTCACGAGATTTTCCGCACAGTCTACGAGATCAAAGAGCTGCGGAACAAATCAAAGAAGACGGTGCTGCTTGAGGGTTTAACGATCAACGGCCGTCTGGCTATGGTCTATTCTCCAGATGGATTGAACGACGCCGGGCGGGCCAAGGGGTGCTGCTGCTGTGGCGGCAATGAAGTTCGCGAAGCGGTGCAGGCCAATGTGAATATCTTCACCTATGCCTTGCTCTACTAGTCGCTAGCGTCCCGAACGATTAGAAGGTTGAAGAAATTCACGAGATTCGAAACGAAGTGGGGAAAGCCGGAGGCAAATTTTTTCTCAGATCAAGGCACGAGGAGAATGGAGTGGAACGACATAGCCTGCCAAGGGCAGCTCGAAGAGACGAGCGGGGGCAAGAGCAAAGCGAAGCTGGCTTCGTGACCGACGAGCAACGCAGGTATGGGGAAGAGCCGTGATCATGTTCCAACGTGAGCGGAGCGAACCTGATTCCATGACAACTTTCCCCACAATTTTCTCAACGGATTAATCGTTCGGGACACTAGTTCGGCAGTGCAGCCAGCCGACAGATTTCACCGAAGCCTCATGCTTAAGGTGTTCGTTTCGAATCGTCTCCGCTTCGCTCAGGGAACCCTGTAGAGGTGGTGGACTGGGCTCTGCCAGCCCCCTGCAATCGCGATCATCGGAACTGAATGGCATCCAGATTTATGTTTCATTGCTGGCAGCGATGGCTTGATCGCAACTATCAATAGGGTGTCTGGCAGATTCGCGGTAGGGTTCTGGCATCGCTAACCAACCACTCATTTCCCGGCTCTGGATCTATCAGCGCGAGCGCTTTCCCATTTTTGCGCACGGTCTTTTGATTCTGGCCTTCGGAAGTTCTGCAGTTTGCTTTTCAGCCCTGCTTCGTGGCGCTGGGACTTGGCCATCACTGGCGCCCTTTGGCGTCGCTTTCGTGACATCGTTGATTTTCTTTCTCCAGCTACGCATTGCTGACGAGCACAAAGACAATGACGAAGACCATCGCTATCGCCCTTACCGCCCAGTGCCTCGAGGATTGGTCACGCTCGGAGAGTTAAGGATGGTTTTTGTGGTCGGGTGTTTGGTTCAAGTCGGCCTGGCTTGGTGGCTAGAGCCTCGGTTGTTGATCCTTCTCGCCGTCGCTTGGGTTTATCTGGCATTGATGGGAGTCGAGTTCTTTGCCCGGGACTGGCTGGTCGCTCGTCCAATTCACTATCTGTGGACTCACATGCTGATTATGCCGCTGGTCGATCTTTTCGCGACGGGGTGTGACTGGTTGCCTGCAGGATCGGCTGTGCATGGTGGTCTTGTTGTGTTTTTGTTTGTTAGCTTCCTAAATGGGCTGGTGATTGAATTCGGCAGAAAGCTCCGAGCCGTGGAGGATGAGGAGGAAGGAGTGCCGACTTACACTAGGCTTTGGGGAGTCAGGCTAGCGCCGATGATTTGGTTGGGGGCAATGACCGGGTGCGGTATTTTGGCTGTTATTGCTGCCCGCGGGATTGAGTTTTCGTTACCAGTAGGATTGGTTCTCGGTTCAGTATTGATCCTCGCAACTTGGGCGGCTTTGCGTTTTCGTAAGCAATCGTCTTCCAGCAACGCGAAGGTCTTCGAGAAGATTTCGGGTGTCTGGACTTTGGCGTTGTATCTGATGCTCGGTCTGATCCCAATGTTGGTTCAAAACGGACTTCCCTCATGATGTATTTCTCCCACGAATTCACTGACCCTGATCAAGTCCAGGACATGCCGATTGGTGGCAAAGCCCATGGCCTCCTGCGTTTGGCTGAAGCGGGTTTTGATGTGCCACCTTGGTTTGTGGTTTTGCCGGGTGGTTCTCTCAGGTCAACCACAGTGGTCAAAGCCTGCGAAGCGTTGACCCGCGACCCTACAGCGACATTTGCGGTGCGTTCTTCGGCTGTCGCTGAGGACGGTACTGAACACTCGTTTGCTGGTCAATTTGACAGCTTTCTCGAAGTGTCAGCCGACAAGGTCGCGGAGCACATCAAAAAGGTTCGCAAGTCCGCGACCTCTTCCCGAGTGAAATCTTACTGCACGGAGCGTGGTGTTGAGTTGCCCGCAGCTCCTGCGGTGGTCGTCCAGCGAATGGTCGATCCGATCGCCGCGGGAGTGGCGTTTTCGGCCGACCCAGTTTCCGGCCGTCGGGATTTGGCTCTGGTGTCTTCGGTGCCAGGGCTAGGTGAAGCTCTGGTGTCAGGTGAATCAGATGCCGATACGTTTTCGATCGACAGTTCAGGTAGCCTTGTTCAAGTCGACTTCGCTCATGATCCAGCATCGATTGATGAAGCGACTGCTGCTCTGGTCGCTGCTCTGGCCCGTCGAGCAGAATCAAGTTTCGGTGTCCCGCAAGATATTGAGTGGGTGCTCGATCAGAACGGAGCTGTTCAATTGGTCCAAGCTCGACCGATCACTTCTCTGGGTAGAGTTCCGGATCCGACCGATCCACTGACGATCTGGGATAACAGTAATATTGCCGAAAGCTACAGCGGTGTTACGACGCCGATGACATTTACCTTTGCAAGCCGAGCCTACGAAGAAGTCTACCGCCAATTCTGTCGGATCCTCAGTGTTCCAGAATCTCGAATTTCGGAGGCTGACGGAACCTTTCGTACGATGTTGGGTTTAGTGCGCGGGCGGGTTTACTACAATTTGATTAGCTGGTATCGCGTCCTCGCGATGTTACCGGGATTCAAACTGAATCGCGGATTCATGGAGGGCATGATGGGAGTGAAAGAACCGATGCCTGACGAGGTCGTCGACCGCATCGTTGGAGAGGTCTCCGGATCGAAAGTTGGCGATGGGGTTTCTCTCATCCGCAGTGTGTTCGGCTTGATTCGTAGTCAGATCGGGTTGCGCGGGCAGATTCGTAGGTTCTACGAGCGACTAGACTCTGCACTCAGTTCGGTCAGCCAAGACGATCTCGATACCATGTCTGGGGACGCCTTAGTTAGCCACTACCGAGATCTCGAGCGCAGGTTGCTCACTCAGTGGGATGCGCCCCTGGTGAATGACTTCTTTGCGATGATTTTCTTCGGCGTATTGGGAAAGATGACCGCGAAGCATGCCGGCGATACCGACGGCTCAGTGCGGAATTCTCTAGTTCATGTCGGCGGAGATGAAGTGATCAGCATGGAGCCTGCCCGACGGCTTTTTCAGTTGGGCGAGCTGTGCGCGGAGGCCGGGGCAGTCGACTTGTTTCGGAGCCAGGCAAAGCCGCGGGTGTTGAGGTCAGAGGAGTTTCCGAACACTCCAGACGGCTGGGCATTGGGCGACGCCTACGATGAATACCTCGAGCGTTTCGGTGATCGGTGCTTGGGCGAGCTCAAACTTGAGAGCCCGACCCTGTATGATGACCCGAAGTCTTTTCATCATTCCATCGCGGCGATGGCAGATCGGGCGACAACCGCTGACGCCGATTCGGAGACGCAAGACACCGCTGTTCATGGTGAGGCATCCGAGGATTCAGTGAGCGAAGTTTTGGCCAGAGTTCCATGGCTTCACCGACCAGTGTTTCGTTGGGTGCTCAAACAGGCCAGATCGCGTGTGCGTGACCGAGAGAATCTTCGGTTTGAACGAACTCGGTTGTTTGGGCGTGTTCGGCGGGTTCTGATTGAACTCGGCAAGCGGCTTCGGTCAGACGGACGGTTGGATTCTGAACGCGATGTTTTTCATCTAGAGCTCGATGAGGTTTTGGGACTCTACGAGGGCGTAGCGACGAGTGCAGACCTGCGTCCAATTGTTGCTGCCCGACGTGAGGAATTCCGGAGCCATGAAGCGGGAGAGGCTCCGCCTGACCGGTTTCAGACGCGAGGTCCCCTCCACCGAGTCGATCGGTTTGAGGCAACCAGTTCTGTTAACTCCGAACCCGAAACGAGCGGTGATTCGAGTGTTGTTCGTCGGGGAATCGGAGCCTGTTCAGGTGTCGTTCGGGGACTGGCGAGAGTGGTCATTGACCCCTCTGATGCCGACTTAATGCCTGGCGAAATTTTAGTCGCTCAACAGACCGATCCAGGCTGGGTCATGCTCTTTCCATTGGCGTCTGGTCTAGTGGTTGAGCGGGGTAGCCTGCTGTCCCATTCCGCAATTGTTGCTCGAGAACTAGGGCTGCCAGCCGTCGTTTCAGTGTCGGGTTGTGCGACCGATTGGTTAGTTACTGGTGATCTGATTGAACTCGATGGAAGTAGCGGTGAGGTCAGGAAGATCGGATCATGAGCGATACCTCAAACAAGACGGAGATCGCTGCCAAGGCGGCGTTTTGTGCGATCCGATATGCCCAATGCTGGGAAGATTCGGAGGTGCTCAACGAAGGGCTCAATATCCAGCCTGGAGATCATTGCCTAAGTATCGCGTCGGCCGGTGACAATGCTTTAGCGATGTTGCTTGGCGATCCGGAGCGGGTTGTTGCGGTGGATCTGAACCCGGCTCAATTGGCGTGCTGTGAGCTGCGAATCGCCGCCTACCGGAACCTCGATCATTCTGGGTTGCTGCGTTTGATTGGCAGTCGGGAAGGGGATAATCGGGAAGATCTCTATCGTGCTTGCCGAGAAGATTTGAGTCAAGACGCCCGGGCGTTTTGGGATGCCCGTCCAGAGCAAGTTCGCGACGGGATCGGTGGAGCTGGAAAGTTCGAACGCTATTTTCAAACCTTTCGCGAAAAGGTGCTGCCACTGGTGCATTCACGTTCCAAAATCGAAGAATTGATGCGGCCGAGAGAAGCCGATGATCGAATGGATTTCCACGATCAGCATTGGGATTCGTGGCGTTGGCGGATGATGTTTCGCGTGTTTTTTTCTCGATTTGTCATGGGCCGAGTCGGGCGTGATCCGAGTTTCTTTGCTTATGTCGAAGGCAGTGTTGCCGATAGAATTCGGGGACGAGCGACCCATGCGCTACGAAGTTTGGATCCGTCGGAAAACCCCTATTTGCGGTGGATTTTGACGGGGAGCCATGCGCCTGTGGCCGGAGCTCCTGAAGCGCTTCCACTAGCCCTCCGGCCCGAACACTTTGATATCATTCGTGATCGCCTTGACCGCGTGGAGCTAAAGTTAGGAGCGCTTGAAGAGATCGCGGCCTCTGACGGGCGGCGCTTTGATCGGTTCAATCTCAGCGACATTTTCGAGTACATGTCAGAGGAGAATACTGAGCAACTTCTTCAGTCTCTGGTCGCTGTAGCCAACCCAGGTGGACGTCTGCTTTATTGGAATATGTTGGTGCCACGGTCACGGCCTGAGTCGATGGCTGACTCTCTGAGTCCGGTCGAAGACGGAGCTCTGGGAGATCGATTGCTGAATCGAGACAACGCGTTTTTTTACAGTCGGGTCGTGGTCGAGGAGGTGATGTAGTGGGTGCTGAGTTGGCAAAAATCTTCGGGTTTGTCCTGGCCACTGCTGCGGTGCTCTGGGGCTGTACGCAACTGGCTCGCCGAGCCGGAGACCGTTTGCACCCAGAGATCCCGAGAAAGCTTGTTCATGTAGCGCTGGGGCTAGCAACTTTGAGCTTTCCTTGGCTGTTCGATTCGACATGGCCGGTCGTCTTGCTCGCCGTCTTTTGTGTCGCTCTAATGGCGGCGGTGAGGACAATTCCCCGATTGCGATCGCACTTGGGAAAGGGGCTTCACGGAGTGAAAAGATCATCTTGGGGTGAGGTCTATTTCGCTATTGCCGTGGCCTTAGTGTTTTGGTTGAGCGGGGGCGATCCGGTGCTCTTTTCGCTCCCAGTTCTCGTGCTGACGCTGGCCGATGCGTCGGGGGCTTTGGCCGGGATGCGCTACAGTTCAGAGTCGTCCCGCTACGAAACACTTGATGGCCGAAAGAGTGTCGAGGGTTCGGTCGCGTTCTTTGTCGTGTGCTTTTTGGCAGTGTTGGTACCGCTTCTTTTGGCGACGGAAATTGATCGGGCTGAATGCTTGTTGATCGCCTTGGCCATTGCTGCTGTGGCGATGCTGATCGAAGCGATCAGCGTCGGTGGCTTGGATAATCTACTTCTGCCACTGGGGACTTGGGCGTTGCTCGTTCGGTTGGTTGATCTGGAGTTAGTTCCAATTGTGGTTCGCTTAGGGGTGGTTTTAGGGCTGCTCGCGCTGGTTCTGATGGTTCGGCGGGGATCGAGTATGGACGGCGGTTCGCTGCTTGGAGCTGTTTTGCTAGGTTACGGAGGCTGGGTTTTCGGAGGCTGGTGGTGCTTCGTGGCACTACTCGGTTTGTTTGCTAGTCATCTCTGGGCGATTCGTTCCATGCGGCAGTCTGCTCATTCACCGATAGTCCCAGTTCACGATTTGTGGCCGATTCTGTCCCTGGCAATTACAGTGATGGTATGGCTCGCGATCGGCCAAGCCCTGAGTGGCTGGCGTTTAGAATCGACCGATCACTTCGGAGTTCTCCCAGCAGTTCTCGGGATCACGATCCACTTCGCCTTGATCAACTCTGCGACGGTGGCCGTGCTGGTACCTAGTCGATCGAGAGCTCAACGGATTCTGCTGTCCTCGGTCAAGGCGTCGCTGTTCAGCTTCGTGCCAGCGGTTTTTGAATTCGGGAGCGGAGCAATCGGTCTGGCTCTGTTGTCGGTGGTGGTCTGCGTGATCGCGATCGTCATAGTCGGTGCTACGCTCCGGACTGACCAACTCCCAAATACTCGGCAGAGGTGGCTCTTGCAGGCGTTGGTGGCCACCCCATTGGCCATGGTCGGATTTTTGTTCGTGGCCTAATTTTTGGTAAACCCGCGTATGATTCCGATCATAATCAGTCCCGAAACGATGAGGACGATCGTCGGAATGATGATCGAAGGTTCCCCAACCCATGGCAACTCGGCAGCTTCGGGTTTCCTCATGATCATCTGGATGCTAGGCCAAACGAAGCCGTTGATGAGGGCAAAACCACCGAGGGCCACAAGGAACCAGACTAGCCACCCGCCTTTTTTACCGTTGCCGGTGTCATCGTCGTTTTCGTCTTCCGGCGGAACATAACGGAAGTCGCCGTCTTTGGGTTTCTTCGATTTATTCCAAGGCTTCCTCTTCTTCTTTTCATCGCCCCCAAACAGCGAAGTTAGAAACATGCCAATTCCCAGAAGTCCGTGACTGAAAGTGAAAATTCCGAGGAAGTAGCTCAGATAGACAGGATTCGCCCGAATCAGTGTGCTGGATTCCGGTGCTTTAGGATCCACCCAGCAAGGGACGATTTCCTCGTCGACCATACGCTTCTCCGTTGTCCGAAGCCAATTTTTGAGCTCTCGATCAACGCCGTTGGTTTTCATCCGAAACCCGCCGACCCCAAGGCCTTGGTATTCAACCCCCTCGAATTCATAGGCATATTGAAGATCCTTATCGGGGAAGTCGCGATTCTCGGTCTTAGGCAGCGCATCAATATACGCCTCGGTCATGACCCATTGGGCTTGCTTGGTCACGTCGAGGTTCCACTTAAGCAGCCAGGCACTGATGCCGATGCCCGGAAGTCCAAAGCCAAGCGCCATGATAAATGCGACTCCTTTCATGAGCCCACTATCACGAAAAATGCGACCGTGTCGATGATATCCATTTGCTACATGACTCAGGTTCAAAGACGTAGAGCCCGTGGAAATCGTATCGACGTCACCAACCATCGCTTTCACTGCTGCGTCAGAAGTCTTCGTGATCGGTGGAGTGATCTTGGTCGCCGGCAGCGTGTTTATCGGCCTTCTGTTGATCCGAATTCTGGCTTCGTCACGGAAGAGACGGGCGCTGGAGGTGCAGCCGTTTCCAGAGGAATGGCGTGAAATCTGCCGGCGATCGGTTCCGCTTTATAAAGAACTCCCGAACGACCTCCGCGAACCACTTGAGCGATTAGTCATCCGGTTTCTGGGCACGAAACAATTCGAAGCTTGTGGCGAGCTGGAAGAGGTCACTGATGAGATTCGGCTGACGGTCGCGACAACCGCGTGTCTGTTGCTGATCGGTAGCCCGAATACAAAACTGCCGTTTCCGAGTTTACGGAGCGTCTTGATCTATCCGGATGCTTATCAGCGTCGCGGTCGTGATGGAGAGCCGGTTTTGGAGCCGGAATACAGTATCGAAGGAGAAGGGGATCTGACCTTTGATCAACAGGGTGGGGCGTTGCTTGGCGAGTCTTGGAACAGTGGCTCGGTGATCCTGAGCTGGGAAGTCATGCGTCAGGATCGCGACCAGGGGAAAGACGGATTTAACCTCGTCCTTCACGAGTTCGCTCACCAACTCGACCAAGAATACAGTGTCGCAGCAGGGTTGCCGTTGCTTGATTCCAAAGCCCAATACAAAAGCTGGGCCGACGCGTTTCAGGAAGGGTTTGAGCGTCACCGCGAGCGCGCAGCGACGGGCTGGGACACGATCATCGATCCCTATGGGGCTCAAGACCCCGCTGAGTTCTTTGCCTGCTCGACCGAAGTGTTCTTCGAGTTACCAGAGGACTTGCGTCGGGATGTTCCCGACGTCTTCGAAGAACTCGTTACCTATTACCGGATCGATCCCAGAGATTGGACACGAGGGTAGTTACTGGCTCGAGCACCTACTTCGCCTCGACTGCTTTTGCATGCTGGATGAAGTCGGCGACCTCTCGCTTCACCACTGGCAAGAGAATGTATAGACCGATCAGGTTCGGAATCACCATCGCGAAGAACATCGCATCGGACAGATTGAGGATGTTGGTCAGCGACGCAGCTGGGCCGACGATCGCGCACAGGCAGAAAAAGATTTTGTAGCCCAGGATGATTGCCTTCTTGTTTCCGAAGAGGTAAATCGCAGCCTGTTCGCCGTAGTAGCTCCACGAGATCATCGTTGAAAAGGCGAACAGGATCACGGCGACGGCGAGGATGTCTGGGAACCAACTGATCACACTTCCGAATGCTTCAGAGGTGACTGCAACACCTTCCGCGTCGCCTTGATAAGCTCCGGTGATGATGATCACGAGAGCGGTCATTGTGCAGACAATCACGGTATCAACGAAGGGCTCGAGGAGGGCAACTAAGCCTTCGGAGGCCGGCTTGTCAGTCTTGACCGCCGCGTGAGCCATCGGGGCCGAGCCGACACCCGCTTCATTGGAGAAGGCTGCCCGCTTAATCCCCTGGATCAGCACACCGATGAATCCTCCACCCACAGCTTCGGGAGAGAAGGCTCCGTTGATAATCTTACCAACGGCCATTGGGATGTCGCCAAAATGTGTGCAGATCACGACCGCTGCGGCGATGACGTAGACGATGCACATGATCGGAACGAGAAACGCAGTCACGCGGCCGATCGACTTGATCCCGCCAATGATCACCAATCCCGTAACGACTGCGATGATGGCACCGAACAGCGCGCCTTGGTTTTCAAAACCTCCGAAAGCGGTGACAAACTGTTCGTGGGCCTGATTGACCTGATACATGTTTCCAGCACCGATCGCACCACCGATGCACATGATCGCGAAGAACACCGCGAGCACCTTTCCAAGTCCGCCCAGCCCGCGCTCTGCGAGTCCATCGCGCAGATAATACATCGCTCCGCCGCGGACTTTACCGTCGGGATCGATCTTCCGGTATTTCACACCGAGTGTGCACTCACAGAATTTTGAGGTCATCCCGCAGATCCCCATCAGGATCATCCAGAAGGTCGCTCCGGGTCCGCCGAGCGAGATCGCAACGGCGACACCTGCGATATTGCCCAAGCCGACGGTGGCTGACAAAGCGGCGCACAAGGCCTGGAAGTGGGTGATTTCTCCCGGAGCATCTTTCGGAGTGAAACGTCCTCGGACGGTTTTGATCGCCAGTGCAAATCCGCGCAGGTTGATGAACTTGAAAAATACGGTAAGGAAAATGCCGGTTCCGGCGAGTAGCAGGAGGACAACGGGAAGCTTCGTTTTTAGCCCATTCGACATCTCATCTAAGATCGAATTGGCTTCTTCAAGATCCCCCGAATCAATGGCCGCGGTCGCACTTCTCAGCTTGTCAGCCGTCTCTTCGTCGTCAGGGCCGAGGCCGGCGACAACCGTCTGTAACTGACTGGATATGCTGGCACCCTGCGGATCTGGGCCTGCCAAACTCACAGCCATTTCCTCAAGTTTTTTGGCATCTAGGGCACCGTCTCCAGTTCCAATTTTGTCGGAACCAACCGGAATACTGAAGAAGACGATGTCGCTCGCCACCTTCGAGATCGGTTCGACGATTCCATCGATCATCGAATCAATGGAGCGCTTTTCGACGACCGCAGTATTAGCTACTACGTCCTCGGCGTAAGCAGATGAAGGAGTCAGTAGCGCCAAGGATGAACCGAGAAGCAGGAGCGCCAGAGCACGGAGTGAGAAGCGAGTATGACGAATCATGCCCTTTAATAGGGCGGGTCAGCTTAGTTATGCAAGTCTGACAACAGACCATTTCCGAGTCTGAGTTCACCGTCTTGGTTGCGATCGTCTGAAGGCAATGAGTTTTTTGGCGGAGGAGCCAGTCAGTTTCGTGTTTGGCCGGACTCGTTAAAGGGATCATTTGGGTCATCGAGACCATCAGATTCCGGAGCCGTTTCGGTTTTTGAGGCCGCCTTCTCTGCTGCTTTGCGCTGCTTGGTTTCGGCATCGACTTTGGCTTTTTCCGCAGACGCTACGACGGCGCTGCTCAGAAAGTTCTCTGGGTCGCGGACGGCTTGGACAGGGATTTCAAAGCTGTCTTGTCCGGTGTTGGCCATGATCAATTTCAAGCCGAACTGGTAGTCTTTGAAGTGCTCCTTACAGACTTTGATCACTCGATCGTCACGCTCCCGACAGAGGTCGCCAATCGCTTCAATGGCGTCGGCACTGAAGGTCAAATCGATCCCATGTTCGCGAACGAATTCTTCGCTCAACACTTCCAAGCCTTTGACGACTTGAGCGTCGCTCATTCCACGGCCAAGTTTCAGATAGCGCTTAAGCACTTTGTCCGGTTCGCGGATTAGCTCAGCATCAACCACGAGTTCCTCGATGCTGGTTCCCGGAAGCTCGAATTTGAAGTCACGAAGGATCCGTTCGCAGACGGTCAGCAGCGCACGAGCTCCAGTCTTTTCGACCGCAGCTTCCTCGGCGATCTGCCGAAGGGCTTCATCTTCGAATTTGACTTTGATGCCGTAGGCTTCGAATTCGAGTTCATACTGTCGCAGAATGCTGCCCTCCGAGGTCATCATGATCTGGTAGAGGTCATCGGCACTGAGTTCTTCGCAGACCACGCGAACAGGAAGTCGGCCCACGAATTCGGCTTCAAATCCGAAATCGATGAAGTCCTGAGTGGTAACATTGGCGAAGATCGCTGAATCGAGCGGCTCCTCTTCTCCGAGATCACCACTTCCGAATCCAATTTCGCCTTTGGTCATGCGACCGGTGATAATTTTCTGGAGGCCGCTAAATGCACCACTGACGATGAACAGGATATTGCGGGTATTTACGGTATCTTTGGAATCATTATTGGAGCCCTTAGCCATGTCGAACATCGCCCCCATTTGGCCCTGAAGATCCATTGGATTGCGCCTAGGAACTTCGGTTTCCTCCATCAGTTTCAGCAGAGTGGTTTGGACGCCGCGTCCGGAAACGTCGCGACCCATCATCTGACCAGAGGTGGCGAGCTTGTCGATTTCGTCGATGTAGATGATTCCGTATTCCGCCAGCGACACGTCGCCATTGGCCTTGTCGACGAGTTCTCGGATCAGGTCGTCGACATCGCCACCGACGTAGCCAGTCTCGGAAAACTTGGTCGCATCGGCTTTGACAAACGGCACTCCGATGAGTTCGGCGATGTGTTTGACCAGGTAGGTTTTTCCGCAACCGGTCGGACCGACAACGATGACGTTTTGTTTCGCCAGTTCGATTCGAGAAGCCTGACCCGGCTCCCGAGCTTCGAGATCTCTGATGAAAGCGGCGTGGTTGTAGTGGTCGCAAACCGCAATCGACAGCGCCTTCTTCGCCTCGTCTTGGCGGATGACGTATCGATCGAGATGTGCCTTGATGTCACGTGGGTGGTAACTGAACGAAAATGGGTCACGCGATCGTTCGCTGGTCGGGGGAGGCGGCGTTTCCTCTTCGGCTGATTGACTCTGATCCCTGAAACCTGCCATGATGTCGACCGGGTTCCAATTGCCACGCCCTCCGCCAAAACCGCCTTGAAGCATCTCCTGAAGTTTCTTGGCCAATTCCTCAGGATTCGGCATTCCCTGATCATTGTCGTCAGGTTTCTTTTTGTCGTCGTCGCTATCGTTCATGGTTACGAATAGGCCGATCATCGACCGATGTCCGTTATTTTCCGCAGGAGAAGTTGTAGTGGTGCTTGAGTAGGGGCTGGGAGGGGGCCTAAACTGGAAAATGTTGAGAAAACTCCTCTTTGCTGGGCTGAGCGCGTCTAGCCTGTTTGTTGGGACGGTTGTCATCGCAGCACCTCAAAAGCCCAATGTCGTAATCATCTATGGTGATGACGTCGGCTATGCGGATGTCGGTGTTTACGGCTCCAAGCTAATCCCGACCCCGAATATTGACCGGCTGGCTGCTGGCGGGCTCCGCCTGACCGATGGACATTGCTCCGCCGCAACGTGCACGCCTTCTCGATTTTCCATGCTGACAGGCATTCACGGATTTCGGCATGGTGTCAGGATTCTGGCACCGGATGCTCCACTGACCATCCCTCTGGATAAGCTGACACTTCCACAGATGTTCAAAAAAGCCGGCTACGAGACTGCAGTCGTTGGGAAGTGGCATCTCGGAATCGGAGCGAAAGGCACTCCGGTCGACTGGAATGGCGACGTAAAGCCAGGTCCGCTTGAGGTTGGGTTCGATTATTCTTTCTTGCTACCATCGACCAATGACCGGGTTCCGTGCGTTTACGTCGAGAATCACCGTGTGGTCAATTTAGACCCCGCCGATCCGTTGTTTGTCGGCAAGAAGCCGGCTGATGTCGAGTGCACAATTTATCCAGATGCTCGGAAAAATCCCGAGGCGATGACCTACTACAAGTCTAGCCATGGCCACAACCATTCGGTGATCAACGGCATCGGTCGTATCGGCACGATGTTCGGAGGCAAGGCGGCCCTGTGGGATGATGAGACGATGGCTGATGAATTCGTCAAGCAAGCGGACAAGTGGATTTCAGCGCGCGACAAGGAGACTCCGTTCTTCCTGTTTTTCTCGTCCCAAGACATCCACGTTCCTCGTGCTCCGCATCCGCGATTCCAAGGCAAAACCGGACTAGGCTACCGAGGCGATGCGATGGTCGCTTTTGATTGGGCGACTGGCCAGGTCATGGATTCGTTGGAAAGGGCTGGTCTGACTGAAAATACGATCGTCATCTTCTCCAGCGACAATGGCCCAGTCTACGACGACGGCTATCACGACGGCACTACGGTCAAAACTTCGTCCCAAGAAGTCGATCAAGGCCACGATGGCTCAGGCCCGTTTCGTGGTGGTAAATACCAAATCTATGAGGGTGGAACTCGGGTGCCGTTCATCGTGCGCTGGCCCGCTCGGATTGAAGCTGGCAAGGTATCAGGCGCATTGGTCAGTCAGATCGACTTGTTGGCTTCGTTTGCCAAGCTTACAGGAGTTGCTCTAGCGCCGGAAGACGCAATCGACAGTCGCGACAACTTGGCGGCAATTCTTGGAGAATCCGAAACCGGACTACCTTTCATGATTGAGGAAGCTGGGCCGAAGGCTCTTCGCCGTGGACAGTGGAAGTACATTGGCTTCGGAGCGAAGCGAAACAATAAAGGCAAAGAAGGCGCTAAGCCTGAGCTCTACGACCTATCGAAGGACATCGGCGAGCAGAATAATGTCATTGAGGCGAATCCTGAAGTGGCTTCAGAAATGGCGAAACTGCTCAATGAGTTGATGGAGAACGACGCTGGAATTCGCGCTCATGGCGGTTAGTGGTTGGCAGTCAATAACTACTGAACCGATCAATGAACCCCCACTCCGATTTGTTTCGTTTCGTCCTCGTCTCACTGGCGGTCGTTGGTTTGACCGGTAGTATTTCCGCTCAAGGCACCATCAAGCTTGAGGAGGTGCCGACTCCAGAGGAACCGGATAAGCAGGGGTTCCGTAGGCTTGTTAGGCCTTCAACAACAGAGAAGCCCACCGTTCCAGAGACGGGGATCCCTGAAGTTATCGAAGTCTTTCATGTTGGTAGGGTGGGGGATCCCAATGCAGCGGAAGACAAATCACGACTGCTCGAAATCTACAAGCTGCTTGAGACCGACTACAACGCGTCAATTGCCGCTGAACAGGCAGGCTCGGCTATCTACAAAGGCGACCGGGTTCGGATTCTCCAAGATCTGGGCAAAACTGACTCCAACGGAAATTTGTATGTCTCAATCTATGATGGCCGTCCAACTGTCGTTTCGGTGCCGGGAGAGAAGTGTCAGATTGGAAAGCTCACTCCACACTTGATCATCGTTAGCGATGGACAGCATCTTTCGAAAGTAACACGAGAGATCGTCGAAAAGAAGATTGTTCGAGAACAGAAGGCAGCGTTGGAAACGTCGTCGAGCGCTTCAGAACTCCCCACGTTTTTTGGTATCCCGGTTTTCGAGGAACAACCAAAACAGGCTAATACACCCAAATTCACCGAAGTGGAGGTTGTCGAAAGACACTTAGTGACTGAGGAGAAATTGTTACCGAAGATGAAGGCGACGGTATCGACTGAATTACTCAACGAAGGGCCTGCGAAGATGTCGACTCAATTGTTGGTGTCGAATTTAAAGAACGGTGAAGTTTACACGGTTACTCGCCAAGAACACCGTCGCTGCCAAGTCTGTCGCGGATTCAAACGCGTTCAGACCAACCTTCCTCCGGGACTGAGAGACGCTGATGGAAAGATGCCTTGCCCGCATTGCTTAGGAGAGGGTGGGCGTCTTTGGAGTGTTACTTACCAAGTCGTCTGGTAAGCTCATTAAGTCTGTGGGAAGTCCGAAGCTAAAGTCTCCGGATATCGAGAAGGATTCCAGTGTGATCCCAAAACAGTGTAATTTCGCATCGCGCCGTCTTCCAACTTTGCTCTGTTTGGTCAGTGACTGGACTGAAGTCAAAGCGTTTGCCAAGGTCTCGAATGGCCGCTTCGTAGGTTGGCGCCCAATCTTTTGTCGAATCGAGTGGAGGTGCTGTGCGGAGTGTCACTGCTGACAGTGCCGAACCGTCGAGAGCAGTTTCCAGCCACCAATCGAGTTCTCCTGCGAGGCCGGGAATCTTTAACCCATCGTGAATCGTGTAACCCGGTGGACTTCTAACGATTCCAACCCGTGAAAACGCATTTCCCCAGACTCTCTCGCGTTTGTTGGCTGAAGGGTAGTTGTTAAGAATCGTCTTAGGCGAATCTCCCCAGCGCAACCGGTCGAGCCCCAATGAAATATCCCAACTGGAAATGCGCTCCGACGAGTCGGTTGCCAACTCGACATCTGGTTTCGCTTCGATGTCGTCTGAACTCGGATTAGCGGTTTTCTGCGGAGCGACACCCTGCACATCTTCGACAACAGGAGTGTCCGCAGCCGAATCGGGTTCCTCAACCACTACCTTTTGAGGCCTGTTCGACAGTGTTGAACATCCTGTAAAGGCCATGAAGAAAACCAATGCGACCGGATGCGCAGGGAACGACTTGAATGGAGACTTCATCGCTTTTGGAACAAGTCGCAGAACGCCCTTCTACTCGGACTCAAAGTGGACAGTGGCTTGAATGACCTTGTCGTAGTCTAGGTCATCCTGTTCGACCCGCTCGTTCACACGGCGACTAAAGCTATTTTCATTGTCCATTTCCTCGGTCGCTGCATTCAAACTACGCGTGACCGCTTCGGCACCGGCGGCTGGATCTTTGGATTTTCCTCGCGGCTTCTGATGGTTTATTGCCTTCGCCTCGTTGTCAGATCGCGGTCGAACTAGATTCTCGTAGGTGCCATACAGGGTACGGTAAGCCTGTCGAACCGGTTCAAGCAGAGCGGTGCGTCGCGTGTGGGGTTTTGATAAATCGTCACTCGACCCAGTGGCGATGGCTTGCCCCATTCCCATCTCGTTAAGGATTGCCTGATTCATGATGCTGCGCAGTGCCGAGTTCTGTGACGAATTTACTTTCTTCAATAAGATCGTCAACGATCGAGGCGACCATCGCCGGCTTGGCGAAATTTTTGATCGCGAAGAACGCCTCAACACACCCTCCTACGACTAAAATAGCAGGCAATAACGTGAGTTTTGCTAATAGGATCGTAGTCACGCCAGCTACCCCGAGGATTATGCCAATGGGGCCGAGATGACCCGTCAGACGATCCTTAATTTTTCGCGCGTCGAGCGGAAACGTCGGATCTAGATCGATTCTGGGAACTTTCAGCATGGGCGCAACACAGGGGATACTTGCTGCCCACTGTATGACCGGAACGTCTCGCTAAGCAACCTCTAGCCACTTTGGTAGGAACTGACTCTTCTGACCAGCGCACTCCGGTTTTGTGGGATCGGTTTTGTTGTGCTAGCGTCAATCATGAAGATGATCGGCTTTCTGTTTTTGTTGCTGCTCGTATTCCACCAAGACCTGTGGAATTGGCAAGCTGACCGTCTCCTATTTGGTTTCATGCCAATTGGGCTAGCTTATCACGCGATCTTCTCTATTCTTTGCGCCGGTCTTGGAGCATTAGCAATTCAGCGAATCTGGCCGAAAGACGCAGAAAGTGCATAGCGGCATGCAGGGTGGATCCGCTCGTATTGCAGGCAACCTTTCAGTTGTAAGCGGTCATTGCACACGCCGCGCGGAATTTCGCTCAACTCGGTGCTACCGGAAACGACGTAAATATGGACAGGCACAGACTTCGTAAGACGATAACCGTCATTTACTATATCCTCGTTGGGATTCTCCTCGCCCGGGTGCTTCTGTCATGGATTCCCGCGCTACAAGTCGGGCCGGTAGGGGCGATTGTCTACGCATTGACAGATCCTGTATTGGCACCGCTGAAGAGCATCATTCCACCAATGGGCGGTTTTGACTTCACGGTGATCATCGTCTGGTTTGCCCTCCAGTTTATTTATCGAAAGATCATGGACCGAATCTAAGATAGTTCGGGCAGAGTCAATCAGACCTTCTCTATCCGTGTGCACTCGTGACCTTCGAAATTTGGGCGACAGAATCGCGGAGTTGTCGTATGTTTGAAAAGGGGAAGGGCTTGGGTGATCGGCCTTAGCCCGAATCCGAACTGCGATGGCCATGAATCCAAGTCTTCGGACTCACATCAAGAAAAGCCTCAAACTCAGCGTTCCCGAGGCTAGAGAACTGACTTCAGACCTCAACAAACTTGAGGAACGGGTCTCATCAACTCCAGGAGCGGTCGCCGCCATGTTGGGGTCGATTGACGAGCTTCTCGATTTCAATGAAGGCAATAGCGCCCGACATATCCGAATCCTCCAGAACAAGATGGAGGAGACCGAGAAGCTGATTTTAGATCTGAAGAAAACCGAAAGTAAACTTCGCCTGTCGCGAGACCGGGCTGAAGCCGCATCTCGGGCCAAAGACCAATTTTTGGCTGGAATGAGCCATGAGCTTCGGACTCCACTCAATGCGATCCTCGGGATTTCAGAGGGGCTGCAAGATGGTATCTACGAGCCACTCAAGCCACCACAACTCGCGGCGATCCGTCGGGTGGAAGACGGCGGGCGGCATCTACTCGATTTGATCTGCGACATCTTGGACATTGCGAAGATCGAAGCTGGTGAGATGAGAATCGATCCGGGTCGAGTCGGAATCCGTTCAGTTTGTGAGAGTAGCATTGCTTTTTTACGCGAGGCTGCGGCCAAGAAAAACATACCGATTTCTCTGACATTACAGGTGGGAGTCGACATCGTTGAAGGCGATGAGCGGCGTATCAAGCAGATGCTCGTGAATCTGCTCAGCAACGCCGTCAAATTTACCCCTGAGGGTGGTCGGATTGAATTGATGGTTGCTCTGGAACCTGGCGACGATCAAGTTCGATTTAGTGTTAGCGACACAGGAATTGGCATCGCTCCCGAGGACGTGAAGCTTCTGTTTAAGCCGTTCGTTCAACTCGATAGCAGTTTAGCACGCCAACACGACGGGGCCGGACTCGGTTTGTCACTCGTCTTTCATATGACGGAACTTCACGGCGGCCGAATGGAAGTCGACAGCACCATCAACGAAGGTAGCAAGTTCTCGTTTATTCTGCCCTACTGTGATGTGGGTGCCTTTGAAGAGCCCGAAGTCGTTCAACCTGTTCTGGGTGACCTGTCAACCTATCACACAGCTCTTGTCATTGATGACTCCCATGAGGTGGTAGATCAGGTGTCTCGTTACCTGAGCGAACTCAGCGTGAGTACATCGATTTGCATGCGCGGTGAGGAGGCTTTGAATAAGGCCGAATTGATCCAACCCGATGTAGTAATTCTCGATATCTTCTTGCCCGATATGCTGGGTTGGGAAGTGCTGGATCGACTCAAAACCAACCCGAAAACGAGAGACATTCCGGTTTTAGTTTTGTCGGTGATGGATGATCGGCTACGAGGGCTCGAGAAAGGGGCGGCTGAATATTTGGTCAAACCGATCAGTCGCAACGATCTGACGAATGCACTCATGCGTTTGGGGTCAGCGGGGGCATCAACGCCAGCCGAAGTGGTGCTTTTACGCGAGCCACCACCAGGAGAAGATGCTGCTCCAGCTGTTGAACGAAAGCCGCTGATTCTCCTCGCCGAGGACAACGAGCAAAACGTCGCGGTCACGGTCGAGTATTTGAGTAAGGTGGGCTATCAGATCGAACGGGCAGCCGATGGCAACGAAGCCGTTCAGATGGCTCGACTCCTTCGACCAGATTTGATCCTCATGGATATCCAGATGCCTGGGGTGGATGGGATTCAAGCCGCTACGATTTTGCGGGCTGACAAGTCGTTTGACGACACACCCATCATTGCCGTCACTGCCTTGGCCATGCCAGGGGATCGAGAGAGAATGCTTCAAGTCGGGATGAATGATTATGTCGCGAAGCCAATCGGCTTCAAACAGCTTTGCGGCAAGATGAACGCTCTACTGGGAATTTCCGCGCCGAAGTAGTCTTCAACGGCCGACTTCTAGCAGGGTGTTGAAAAAGGCGGTGACTCGTCGCGGAGCCTCATGTGATCGAGGGTTAGGCGCGAGGATCAAGTG
>ENA-ORXR01000717-ORXR01000717.1-marine-metagenome-genome-assembly--contig:-NODE-717-length-41337-cov-4.114445_pt1 | contig 41337 bp, 35 predicted proteins | sample MGYA00237866_ERZ511479 | MGnify/ENA metagenome assembly ERZ511479
CGTGAACTACAGCCCTGAAGACTTAAACGCTGAACTGGCTGGACTATTTCATTAATGTTGATTGTTGCTGATACCTCTGCATTAATTGCCGTTGTCTGATGCACAGACTAGGTTCTGACAAGTGAAGGAGGTTAGTTAGCGTTCAACAACCTCCAACGCTCCAGCTCAGATGGCCGCAAACCATAACGGGCTAACACCCCTTCATGCAGCCGCCTCAGCTCCTCAACTACCAAAGCCTGAACACTTTCACGTTCCTGCTCATTTTCAATCTCTACAACGGCATCTTTAATAATTGTTAAGGAGTCACTTTCAGGCTGAACCACAACATTATGAATCGTCTTTTTGACCAAAGCCCGATACTGAAGCCTCAGCGGATCAGGCTCCGCAAGATCCTGCTTAATCGCTAGGTACTCCTGTGTTGAACGCTCATAAGCCCACACAAATAAATCCCGCAACAACTCAAAGCGACCCAGTTCATAAACACCTAAAATCGCTCGGCTATAGGCCTTTTCTAACACATCCAAAAACGTCAGCGGACACAGGTTAGCGCGAATCAATGACAAGTTTGCCGCAATTCGCGAGGTGCGTTTATTGATATCAGCAAACGGCTGCAAATAAGGAATATGCACCATCACAAAGAACGACTGCTCAAATGGATCGTTAATCTGAGAAGCTTTAATCAGCAGCAATTCCAACATCTCATCAATCTGTGAAGGCACAGATAAAGGCCGAAATACACTTTTACCAATTTCAACAATATGCTGTCGAACACGCCCTTCATCGGAAGGATTGGGTAATAAGTTTTCCGAGAGCAAACTGTGCAGGTTGAGCAGTGTAAACCGATTAAAACCCACCTGATCAATGCTTTCGACCAATAGCTCAATGGCCGCTTTATGATTGAGGATCATCTGCGTTTCAATCGTGGCTTTACCGCTGGCGACATTGCCATGCTCTATCAACTCCCGAGTGTCCAAGCGCGAATAAGTGTTGCCTTCCAAATTGCTGGAAGCCCATGATAAATCTATCAAAAGCCGGTTTAGAATCGCTCGACCATAAGTCCCCACAGGTAGTTGCGTTTGTTGAGTGTCCCCCATTTTGTATAGCTGACGTCTTAGCGGTTCAGCTAAGTAAAACGTTTTATTCGGCTCGTACTCTTCGAGAAAACTGCGGTCATAGCCAACAGGACGACGCGCCTCTAAAGGTTGATCAATGTAACTAAGAATATCCCGACTGTCAGCAGACAATGGGATATAGCTGGGATAGTGATCATCAGCATCGACAACATCCTTACGAGCAACGCTGTAAACCCTTGATGGGCCGTGACCTTCGACGGCTATTTTTGAGTTTTCAGTTAGCTGTTTTAACCAGCGCTGCGCCGTTCTCCGTGCTAGTGTTGGATGAATCTCAAGAATTGATTTTAGGGATAACTTTTGATTCGACTGCTCAATTGTTTGCAGTAGCTCGTTTACAGTTGGCATTATTGTGGCGCGACATTAAATAAATATGGCACTATTGTGGCGCAATTATTTATATAGTGCCACATCAATATGGCGCATTAGCGAGGTTTGTTGGAATGAAGCTGGGCGCAAAACGGCTGCCTACGGCTCATAGCAGCTCAATCCAACTCAATCACCGAATAAACCGGCGTAACTTCCCTCACCGCCTTACTCCCCGACAAAAACTCCAAACTAATCAAAAAACAAGCCTCAACACACTCAGCTCCAACCCGATCAATCAACTTAGCAGCCGCCACCGCCGTACCACCCGTCGCAATCAAATCATCAACCAGCAGCACCTTCGCACCTTTCTTCCCATGAAACGCGTCCACATGCATTTCCAGCTCATCCTCACCATACTCAAGGCTGTAACTCTCAGCTACAGTCTCCGACGGCAACTTCCCAGCCTTACGAATTGGCACAAATCCAATGCCCAATTTCAATGCCAGAGGCGCACCAAAAATAAATCCACGACTATCAATCCCCGCAATATAATCCAACCCATACGATTGATATCGCTCAACTAAACCATCAATAAGCTTCGCAAACTGTACGGGGTTATTGATCAGTGTGGTGATGTCTTTGAATATCACACCGGGTTTTGGGTAGTCCTGAATACTACGGATGCTATCGAGCAGTTCCAGTCGATCTTGGTCGCTAAACATATTTTCTATAAGCCCTTGTTTGTTTTTGTGTGCAGTTATTTTGACGCGTCGGAATTAGCCGCGTCTGATTCTGATTTCGGTAAATACATCCACTTCAGAATCGTTCTGCATGTCCAATTGCTGACGAATTCCCGGATCGTTCGCCCGTAAAAAAGGATTGGTTGCTAGCTCAGTTGCCAGCGTAAATGGTACGGTTGGAATATCATCAGCCCGCAAACGATCAATCTCGACCATGCGTGCTTTCAACACTTCATTGTTTGGGTCAATCTCAATCGCAAACTCAGCGTTTTCCTGGGTGTATTCATGACTGCAATAGATCAATGTGTCGGTGGGTAAGGCGTGAATCTTTTTCAGACTTTCCCAAATCATTTGCGGCGTGCCTTCAAAGTGCTTTCCGCAACCCATTGCAAACAAAGTGTCACCGACAAAAATCACGCCATCTTCCGGAATGTAATAACAGATCAGATCCATGGTATGACCCGGCGTGTATATCACCTGCACTTCTTTGCCGCCAAACTGAAAGCTAGCACCGTCTTTAACGCGCTGATCAATGCCTTTAATCGGGTTAGCGCCCAAATAATCCGGCCCGATAACCGTGGCGTTATTTTTCTCTTTTAACTCAAGTACGCCAGTCGTGTGGTCGGCATGGTGATGGGTAATGAAAATATGCGTGAGACCCCAACCCTTGTCATCGAGTGCTTGTTGGTAAGCGGTTGCGTCACCACAGTCGATACAGGTGGTTTCTCCGGTTTCAGGGGAGTGGATTAACACCCCGTAGTTGTCATCCCACACGAAAGGAAATTGATGTATTTCAAATGCGCTCATGCTGTTTCCGCCAAATCGTTATTATTTTTTAAGACTACTATGTGTGTGCGGAAATACAAAGTGCAATTAAGACGGATTTTTAGTTACGGCAAGTCATCTTCCATATAGATACGGATGATTTCCGAAAAGTCTTTCTCACTCTCAAAACCTAACGCTAGCGCTCGCTGCGGGTCAAAGTTTTGAGGCCAACCTTTGACTATTTTATTGATAGCCTCATTTGGCTCGGTACGAATTAACTTAACGACATCGTTACCTGCAATCTCACGCAGCGCTTCGATCTGTTCGGCCACCGTGCAAGATACCCCCGGCAGGTTTAAACTGTAGCGACCCAAGAGTTTTGCAGTATCCAAGGTCGCAGCCTGCGTGAAAAACTTTGCCGCAGCGCGTGGCGATGCGTGCCAATGCCGTGTCTGGTCAGAAACGGGCAGAATTGCTTCCTTGCCACTTAATGGCTCACGAATGATCCCTGAAAAGAATGATGAGGCGGCAAGATTAGGCTTACCGGGGCGCACACAAATTGTCGGCAAACGCATCGAAAATCCATCGATATAACCCTTACGCGAATAGTCGGCAATCAACAGCTCTGTCATCGCTTTTTGCGCACCATACGAGGTTTGCGGAGCGCACAGGAAATCATCGTCAATTTTGTCTGGATACGGCCCACCAAACACCGCGATCGAAGAAGCAAAAATGACCTTGGGTCGGTAACTGCCTCCACTGTTTTCATGTTCTGAACGTAAGGCTTCTAGAAGCTGCCAAGAGCCACGAGCGTTGATATCCCAACCTTTATTGAAATCAATCTCAGCCTCACCAGAGACAATGGCCGCCAAGTGATACACGACATCAGGCCGCATAGCGGCGAGACGTGTGGATTCCTCTGAGGCAGCGATATTTCCACTCGTTATCTGAATGGGAAATGCAGCATCTGGCTTAGCTGCATCGACGATGTCGTAAAGCACTAGCTCGCTGACATCGACATCTATCGACCCTGCTGCGATGCGATGCGCCAGTTTTTGGCCAATCATCCCAGCGCCGCCTAAGATTAAAACCTTGCTCATTTCCTACTCCTCGAAATTTACTGTGTTCTCAATACCATTGGGTATGGTCAGTATTTACCAAAAGTTATCAGCTCTGAACCAGGCACAGCGCGAGACCACAAAAAACCCTGACCATAGTCACAGTTTAGCGCCCTTAACACATCTCGTTCAATCTCTGTCTCGATACCCTCAGCAACAACTTTCATGCCTAATACCTGCGCCATTCGGATCACAGCGGTGACGATGACCCGGTGCTCGTCAAGTTGATCAATCTGCGTAATAAAACTCCGGTCTAACTTCAGAACGTCGATTTGCAGCTGGGTTAAATAGACCATATTGGAGTAACCTGTGCCAAAGTCATCAATTGCTAAGCTAACCCCTAATTTTTTTAAAGACTCAAGCTGCATTTTCACCAAGGGGGTTTCTGTAAGCAAGGAGTACTCGGTTATTTCAATTTCTAACAACGCAGGCGGCAAATCGTTTCGCTCTAGCGCATCAACCACCATTTGATAAAAAGAAGCGCGAGTCAACTGTAAAGCAGACACATTAACCGCAACTTTAATTGCTCTGCCTTCTCGTTGCCATTGTTTACAGGCACAACAAGCCTCATTCATCACCCACGCACCGATGCTATGGATTAACTCGGTAGACTCAATAATTGGGATAAACTCGTCAGGCTGAATACCTTCATCATTCCCCCTATTCCACCGCAATAACGCTTCCGCGCCGTCGATTTCATCGGTAAGTAAATTAATTTTTGGTTGAAAATAAACATCCAATAGATCGTTATTGATAGCACTGTTCAAAGAATTCACTATGTTTATATTGCGCATGTATTGACGCTTTAACTCATCAGTATAGAGATGAAAACCGTTTTTATCTGACTGCTTTGCGCGGTACATTGCCATGTCTGCTTTTTTACATAAGCTTCCAAAGCTCGTCTGCTTATCACAGGTGGAGGCAATACCGATAGAGGCGGTTATTTCTGCTTGAGTACCGAGAATGTCATGAGGTTGACGTAAAGAGGTCATAATGCTGATAGCGAAAGCCTCTGTGTCAAAATTATTATCGGCTCGAACCACGACAACAAATTCATCACCCCCAAAACGACAAACGAAGCCGTTTTGATCTAACAAGACGTTTAAGCGGTCACTGATAGTGATTAGTAGCTGGTCTCCGGCATGGTGATCAAATAAGTCGTTAATACTTTTAAAATTATCCAGATCGATAAAATAAGCGGTCACGCATTCCTGATTAACGTCTATTTTTTTCCATAGCGCCTTGTACGCAGATACTGCACCCATGCGATTCAATGAACTTGTCAGACCATCATAATTGGCTAGTTTTCTAACGGTGTCTTGAGTTTGTACGACTCGCATATTTTCACGCTTCAGCTCATCAAATGAACTTTTAAGCAGACTGCCAAAAACCCAGCAGACATAACTTCCCAGGCCGCTAAGCACCAGTGCACTGATAATTCTCGAAACCCCTTCAATCTGCATCCCATCAGGTGGAATAAACCAACCATAAATATGGTTCAAACCCATAAAAACGATAACGACTGACAAGAAGCCACAGATAGATAGGAATGCAACTCTTTCAGTAAAGATCGCTGCAAAGATGAATAAGATTGGAAAACTGAGCATGAGCGTGCTGTATAAACCACCCTCATACCAAGTGGTAAAAGCCATGATAATCGCCCATAACCACAAGAAAGCACTAATGACCTTAAGGTCTTGACCCCGACCCAACATAAAGAACAGTGAAAAGGTAGCGAACAGACCGATAACAAAAGCAATGAAGTCCAGTCGAAAGTATAAAACATTGCTGCTATCGATCAGTTTATTGCCAAAGAGAATCAAATTTAGAATGCCACCGACTGCGGCAATTTGAGTTCCAATAAAAAACTGGCGGAATCCACCGGTTAGGAGAGAATTTTCTTCCTGAAATAAACCTGATTTTTTCACTTAAATCCTTGCTTATTCAATCCTTCGATATCGGGTTCGGCAGGTAGGTACGAATGAATATACCACACTCTCACTCATAAAATCAGTGAGAGTGTGGGGTTAACGGGTTTATCGCCAGATAACATCCTCATAGATATCATCAAGGCAGAGACCTGCACGAAATTGAGCGCCCTCTTCCCCACATTGCACCAGAATGGTTTCCTGTGACGTCAATGTTGCTGCTTGCCATACGCCTGCATCATCTCGTTGATAATAATCAACATGCTGCCTATCAGCAGAAATCAGGAGGTAATAGCGAAGGCTATGCAGCTCACTGTAGGCCAGCCACTTCTCCCGTCGATCAACCGCTTCGGTAGAGGGAGATAGCACTTCCGCAATTAAACAAGGCGCATCTTTATACTGGCTATGGTCGTCGTTTTCATTACAAACCAACATGACGTCAGGATAATAAAAGCGCTCACCTCTTCCTATGCGCAGCTTCATATCGCTCATGAAGACGCCGCATCGACCACCACGCGCTTTGCTTCGTAACTGGAAAGCTATATTTAAGGCTATACGATTATGTCGCTCACCCGCACCCGCCATAGCATAGATCTCACCCGTCACATACTCATGGCGTACTTCCGCGACTTCTTCTCCAGCCAAGTACTCTTCAGCTGACACAGTTGTTTTGATCATTACTTTTGACATGACGGCTTACCATTCTCTTCTGCATTCAAATAAACATAGCACAGCAGCAGAGCAAACTAAAACAGCTGAATCGCGAAATGTGTTGGGGTTTGAGGTAGAACAAGACTGAAGTGAAACTCTCAATTACTAACCATCTGTGTTTTATCGACTCCCACAATGACAAACTCTGTGCGGCGGTTTTCCTCATGCTGTTTACTACTGCACTTCACTCCGTTATTACACTTGTTCACCAGCATTGTTTCTCCATAGCCTTTGGCGCGTATCCGCTTGCGGTCTATCCCCTGCTGAACCACGTACTCAACCGCCGCATCAGCACGTCGCTGCGAGAGTGCCAGATTGTACTCATCACTGCCTCGTGAGTCTGCATGGGAACCCAACTCGACAACTATCTGTGGATTATCCTGCAGCGTATAGAGTAATTTACGGAGATTGGGCAGCACTTTTTTGGGCATGGTCGCTTTGTTTGAGTCGTAATAAATATTATCGACCTTAAACTTTTTACCGAGCTCAATTTTATCCATCAAGATGGACGCACCGGACACACTGCCTTTTTCGTTTAGCGTCACGTTATTGAAGCCAAAGAAGCAATACTTGTTCAGCTCTTTTAAGGTCTCATTGCAGTAGTTGATTCGGCTAAAACGTTTGAGATGATCAGGTGTTTCAATGATCACGTCATACTCATATCCCGAAGTCACGGTTAGCGAATATCGACCGTCAATATTGCTTTGTATTTGTGACTGCTCGCCGGTCATGCGGTTAGTTTTAGTGATTAAAGCGTTGCTGATGGGGCGTCCCGTCTCACGATCCAGAGAGGTTCCCCAAAAGATAAATGAAGACTCATCACCACTCATTGAAACGGTCATTTGCTCAGGCATTTGACCACCTGCCAGCGCACTCGACAAATCGACTTCAGACTTATAATAATCCGCCCTATTGAAAACCAGCTGGTAATTAGCCTTCTCATCAAAGTCATGCTCGATAGAAAAGGGACCCTCCGAATTAATCGTTAACTGCTTTTCTGATCGGCCATCTTTCAACAGTTCAAGACTGACCGCATTGAGTTTTTCCCGACTATCTGCATCGACAACAATGCCCGTAATGGTATGTAATTCAGCTTGAGCAGTCACGGCAAACAGCGCCACTATCAAGAAAACAGCCGACTTAAGAGCAGTCTTCTTTTTTACTATTGCATACGGCATACACTACCCACTTATCTTGTGTTTAATTGTTAGAAGAAAGATTGATGGGTGCGCTCTCGCAAGCCACTTCAATTCGCTTTAACATGCCCCCTTTTTTTATCAATACTGACTTTTCAATTTCCTGATATTCCGGGGGAACAGCAACACTACTGGCGAAGGAATCCTTCACCAATGTCTGTACGGGTATATCTCTGTACACTGCATCAATCACTTGTTTAGCTGAACGCGCAGGTTCAGAGATAACCTGCGTTATGATTTCCCGGAAAAGTGGCGCAACCTTTTTTTCAACGATCGTTTCAGGCGTCTTTACAATGGTTTTTGTCACTTCAGTGTAAACCGCCGGCATTAGAACTTTCTTGACTGACGCTGGCTTGTCGATCACTCTCACGTTGATGCGTTTGTACTCTGCTGGCACTTCGATTCTTCGGAAACTTGCTGGCGTCTTAAGTACCTTTTTTTGCAGTATTTTATAGCTTGCCAGCACAGGCGTTTTAATCACTTTGGCATCATCACTTAATACCTCAACATCCACCGGAGAAAACGTTGCAGGTTTAGCAAAAGATAAAACCTTCGCCTCTCGACTTAATAATTCTTTAGGAATTGTTCTGGTAACCGCAGGATCGGTAATCAAACACATTTGGAGGCAGTCTTTGGGTTGAACAGACCGACAGTCATCGATGGCGACTTCTTGCCAGTGGCTGCTTTCTTCACGGATGACTGTCTCTTCTACGGCGGGCTCAAACAGAGCCGGCGAAACAAATAGCGAGGTATAGGCATCTTTACTCAGAACGGTTTCTTGCTGAGGGCTAAATATAGCTGCCTGCACACTGAGTTCAGTACTCGCTTCTTTCACCAAGATTTGTTCGCTAACCGTTTCATACTCTGCTGGAATGATCTCAATTCGGGTGTAAGCTTCTTTTACCAGCTGGGCTTTCTCAACAGTCTTGTAAGTTTCAGGAATTAGCTCCAGCTTCGTATAACCTTCCTGGACCAGTACTTTTTCCGTGGTCGTATCAAACTCCGCTGAAACTACCTCAATATCTGTTCTGCCATCCTGCATTTGCACGCGGACTGGCTTGTCCTGAAACACCGTTTGGGTGACGGCATATTCACTATAATCATCCTTTACTTTGACTCTGGTACTTGTCTGCTCAAAGCTCGGACTGGTGATTTTGAATGTTGAGCTAGCCTCTTTCGAAACCCTACTCTCTTTGACTGTCTTGTACTCATCGACCGTGTATTCTGATCGATAACACTTTAATGCTTCAGGGAGTTGTTTGTTTAGTTTGGAGCTAACTAACTGTGTATCGTCAGCCTGGCTCTGGCTGGAGGCCAGCGCTACCACAAGGGTTAGTATTTGCGCGCCAATCAACTGGTACCGCTCGGACACGGGTTGAACTTTTATTAAAGACATGGGGATATCCTTATCAAGTTTAATGTGCAAGTAACATCCTTAATTACCTGCACAAAACCCATACTACAGAGGATAAATTTTTATTTTCGTACTGATTTTAAACATTGTGTAGAGCTTTTAGACAGTTGAACGCTGTATAACGATCCATCTCCAGTGTTAGCTGCATTTCATAAGTCATTCATAGCGCTCCTCACCTCAATTATCCACCATTACTTCATAGCTAACCTGTCCACTCGCCCCGCCCACTAATGACCCGGTAAAGTCCCAATTCAACTCATCAATATTGATGGTTGGCGTACAGGTCATACCTGATGGTGTCACGTCACAGTTGTTACTACTACCAACAAATCCTGTTAAAGGAGGCACACTGTCATCAACCTTCAGGTCGATAATCGGCCCGGTACCGGCGTTACGGTAGTAAATACGGTACTTCAGGAAATCACCAGGCTTAGCCTGATTTGAAGTTTCTGTTTCAGGGGTTGCCTGAGTCAGGTTTTCAACCGTTTTAGTCAGCTCCAATCGGGATGCACCGGTTTCAGGCGACGCTTGTGTGGTAGGTGCGTCAGTCTGTCCGGCTATGGTCAGATCGGTAACTTCAAGTGTTGCGGGTGCAACGCTGCCGGCAAACGTGAACGTTGCGGTCGTCTTCACTTCATAGTGATCCTGCGCGGGCGCATTGGCGGGCGCATAGACTTTGTCGATAATACAAACGCTGCTGCCCGCCGCCATAGCAAAGTTGGTACCGCTAATAGCCGTATTAACCTCCGCACCGTTCAGCGTCCCATTGCAGTCGCTATCACGATAAAGGGTGTGGGTCCAGCCAGTGGCCAAGTTGCCATTGTCGGCGGTCGTGAAGCTCACCCAGCCCTCAGCCTCTGACGAGAACACATGCGCATAGAATGCGGTATTTCCCGGCAATACCTCACTCTGGTGATCCGGTTCAAAGGCAATTCCAGACCCGGTATTGCCAGAGGTCGGGCTATTGGTTCCGGCGACTTCACCAAAGTCCTGATCATTCACATCAGCCCCTGCCACCGTGGTGTAAAGAATATCGGCCGTGGTCGATTGATAGCCCGTTGGATTATTAGCTAATGAAGTGGCGCAGTTTTGTGGCAGAGGCGTCGTTTCACCGTGCGCCTGATAAATCTCGTAGCCTCCATCTTCGATACCAGAGAAGCTATAATCGCCATTCCCGTTGGTATTTACGCTGCGGCAAGTCCCGGTAAACAGGTCGCGAAGCACTACCACGGTGTTACTGATACCGGCTTCGCTATCGTCAGTGGTATTGCTGTTGGCATCGATAAACACCCTGCCGCTGACGGTTGCACCCGCATCGCCAATAGCCAAGGCGTAGTCTTCGACCTCACCATCTGCTTTCAAACCGCTAGCCTCACCGGCATTTATGGAATCTGTGGTAAAGCGTAGACGTAGATAGCTTTGCCCCTGTTGAATATCGGGTGGAATACTTGACCAAGCCACGACAAAATTACCTGAACTGGTGCCAGTAGGAACCATGCGGGCGGCGGCCTCATCGGCATCAAAGGTACCGTTACGGTCAAAGTCAATCCAGGCAATTAAACGGCCGGGCTGAGCCGATAGATTGGTGGCATTAACTGTAATGCGGTAGGTGCGATCCAGTGGCGTCAGTGCGGGTAGCGCTGAGGCACCATCTTCGTCATTACTGCCATTATTGTTGTCATCACTGTCAGCCGCTGCGCCAGGCATCCCATCGCTTTCAGTATCCGGTCGCGTTGATCCCAGATAAACATCATTAATAACGCTATGTTCCGCACCATTAGCAGCTTTACTCGTGCCGTAGGTATCCGGCGCATCACCATAATCAAAGCTGACCACTTCACTTTTGGCTGAAAATTCAGACGTACCCGTTCCGGCTATCGTCGCCGTGGCCGTAATCAGGTCATTGATGACCAGACTAGCTGGCAAAGCAATCGTCCATTGGAAAGGACTCATGCCCGTTGCGTTGTTGCCATCCGCATCAACAAAGGCGTTACAATTGACGGGGGTAGCAGCCGTATCTTCCCCCACTCCCTCAGTCAATGTCGCTATATAAGCTTCACCCTCACCATAATCCTGAGTCATGCCAAACTCATTGTCGCCAGAAGTCGCACCGCTAGCCGAGGTCGGAGACACATCGGCCTCAAAAACCTCAATGGTTGAGCCTGCTGGTGCACAGCCGCTTAGAGTCAGGTTGCCGCCACTGATAGAAGTCTGGCTGAATTGCGGGAAATTGAGGAGTGCATTCGGGCCGGTATCGCTATCATTGGCCTCATTTATCGTGACATTATTCACTGCGCCTAAGTCAATCCCCAGGCCAGCATTATCATAAATTGCGTTGCGGGTAATTGTGACCTCACTGGTACCAAATACACTGACACCATCATTTCCGTTACCTGCTAGCGTATTGCTGCCACCTGAACTGCCATCACCAATGGCTATCGAGGTGCTGTTCAATACACGGATACCAAAGCCGCCGTTTCCGACGACCGTGCCAGCCGTATCAGTACCAATGTTGTTATTAATTACAGTTACGTCAGTTGCATTGGCCAGCCAGATACCATTCTGATTATTACCGGACAGGGTATTGCTAGTGACCGTGGTCACTGAGCTTCCGTTGTTGCCGCCGGAGATGTGTAAGCCATGCCCCCCATTCGCTACCACTGCGGTGCCTGACGCCGCCTGTCCCAGTAAATTGTTATTAACATCGAGAGCCAGATTGTCACTATTTATGACGTAGACACCAGACACCGCATTACCGGAGGACACATTATTCTGAATCGTTAATTGTGATCCAGCAGCATCGATGTTGGCTGCAAACAGACCATGACTGCCATTGCCTAAGGCTGTCATACCGCTCAGCGCTGTTCCCAGATAGTTAGTGTCAACCACGATCCCTGTCTTGGTATTGTTTAGGAACAGGCCTTCGGTTGTGTTGCCCGATAGAATATTACGGTTGCCAAGCGTACCATCACCAATACGCACATCAGTAGAGCCAGTGACAAACATTCCACGATGTATATTGGGTGTTGCCGCTGTCCCTGCGGCATTTAGGCCAAGGTGATTACAGATGATATCCGCATCATCGCCACGCAGCTCCACACCATGACCATCAAAACCACCGACAGAGAGGGCACGTAACAGGGCACCATCTCCCGTAATATCCAAACCGTTAATGCCAGAATTAAGCGCCGTACCTGAACCGTCAAGTTGAATCGTCAAATTACGTGGCGCAGCACAACTTGTGCCGGACTGGGTACCACCATCAATGGCAGTATTATTATCCGTAATCGCTGGAAGACCCGCACTCGTTGCGATCGTAGCGACCCCAGCTGAAGTGAGATCTAATGCTCCGTGCGCTGCGGTGCCTGCATAACCCGTGCCATCCGGTATCATAAAGATACTGGTTTCCTGACCGCTATTAATCCCTTGGTTCGGGATATCTGTAAGTAGGTTACTGTTTAGAATGAACTGTCCGAGCGAACCTTGGCCGCTGTCATTGGTGTTAACGATGGTATCGAAGTTAAACCCAAAGTCGATACCGCTAATATCAGCTGAAGCGACTGTGATTGGCGTGACTGACTGGGCTTGTGCCGTACCCAGTGTGCCGCCGGCGAAAGTGAAGTTCGTGGTATCCAAAGTAGATGGGCTACCACTGTCATACGTGCTGCCATCGGCAGTCGTCGGAACACGGCCACCCACCTCGCCTGTAACAGGTGTTGACCCATCAGTACGGTAAGTCTGTACAGCTAGCTCTGACCCATCTGAACCCGTACGGGTTGAAGAGAGGGTGTCACTGACAACACGAATGTAGTAGTCGCCTGCAACAATCGCTGAGAAACTGTAAGCCCCATCGTTGGTGCCGTCATTGGCGGTGGTGGTACTCGACACAAAGGCACCAGTATTATCATAGAGTTCAACCGTTACGCCGTTGACACCGACACCGGATGAGGTTGTTTGGTCTCGGCCTGCGCCACCGCCGTAGTCGATATCTTCGAAGATGATGCCGGATAACATCTGGCCACCTATAATGGTTAAAGCATAGTCCTCAACCTCACCATCACTTGCCGGGCTTGTCGCATCCAGAGCAGCTGTGGTTGACCAGCGGAAACGAGCAAAGGTTTGGTTAATCGTAGCCGTTACAGGTACAGTGACTGGCACGTTAATAGTCCCCGTTGTTCCACTTCCCAGCTGTAGATCAGTGGCGATCTGTTCACCCGCATCGGCAAAATCACCATCACCATTCCAATCGATCCAGCTTTGCAAATAACCATCGTTGGCAGCCGTCTGACTGACAACAACAGGGATAGTCGCACTACTTCCTTGCATCATGACTGGCAAGGTCACACCATCTTCATCGTCGACACCATCAGTGTCGTCGCCATTCGCGTTAGCGGATGCCAGGGACATCGGGTCGGCGTCGACCTGTGCACCGAGACGGATGTCCGAGTCGATAGAGTGATAAGTTTCGCCGTAGTTCGTGCCCAAAATGGGGGCGTCCGAACGGTCGATGGATGGCGCACACACGACGAGTTCAATGCCGTCTCCACCGATTCCTTCGACACCGAAACCATCGAGCCTGAAGGTCAAGGTCGTGTATGTCCCCTCAACCATCACGGAACCGGCCGAGGTTCCGGTGTTCGACAGTGAGGAATTCGTGTTGCTCGATGTTAGTTCGTTCGGCGTGCGGTAGAAGCTGGTTGTCTCGGTTTCGAAATGGGCGGGCCCCGCGAGGCGCACGAGGCTCGCGCCGGGTGTGGTCAGTGTCCAGCGCGCTCCGTTTGAGTAATAAACAGAGCTGGGGGTTGACCCGTTGCCACCCAACCTGTCAAGGTGAAGAATTGGGTTCGTGATCGCTTCATTGAAGGTGATAGTGACGAAACTGTCGGCACTGTCGTCCGCGGCATTCGCCGTCACAGACTCAGGCGAGGTATCCCAGGTGTAGAATGCCACAAGCGACTGAGCGCCCTGAACGCTCGGTTCGCTCCATGCGTTGATATTGTTCATGGTATCAGTGCCGATACTTACGACCTCCGCGCCGAGATCGGATGAGAAGCTGACCGTTACACCGACACCACTGGATGTGGTGCTCGTGCGCGTCAGGCCTGACCCACTCCATGCGCCCGTGAAGGCGTTACAGCTTTGGACGCCGCTGGGCGCAGGAGCGGATTGGGCTTCAATGGTTAATGCATAGTCTTCGACTTCACCATCAGGTGCGGCAGCCGTGCTATCAAGTCCACTGGTGCTAGACCACCGGAAGCGCGCAAAGGTTTGGCTAGTAGTGGCCGTTGCAGGCGCGGTCACCGGCACATTAATCGTACCGGATGTACCACTGGCAAGTTGCAGATCAGTCGCAACCTGCTCGCCCGCATCAGCAAAGTCACCATCCCCATTCCAGTCCACCCAACCTTGTAAGTAGCCATCATTGGCCGCCGCCTGAACGACATCCACGGTAATAGTAGCGTTACTGCCTTGTGTCAGCGATGGAATGCTGACGCCATCATCTACGTCTCCAGCCGCCGATGCATCATCGTAGTCGCCGTCATCGGGCGTTACGCCAGCTCCCAGATAAATTGTGCTGAAGATTAGGTGGGAGGCAGCCCCATAGTTTGTCGCGGTTATTGGCGCGTCGGAGTGGTCGCCATTGGCCATGACACTGAAAGCCCATCCATCACCGCTCTTGGTGCTCGGATTCGTATCGGTGACCAAAAACACGATTTGATCATAAAATCCATCGAATCGGAGAGAGCCACACCCACCGTTGGGATTGCTGCCATCGATCGCTTCACAACCGATATTTATTGACGCTGAGGGCGAGGAATTAAAAACCAGTCCGGTTCTTTCAAGCTCTGGATTGCTACTAATGACGGTTATGCTTGGCGCTCCGCCAGTAGAAGTAACTGTCGATGAGAAATCAGCAGTGGCATTATCAAGATTGATAAGATGAACGACGGGATCTTCCACTGTTTCATCAAAACTTAGTGTTAACACCTTGCTTGCTACAGACCCATTGCTACTGTTACCGAGGCTCATTCTGGGATAGTTTGTTCCCACGACAGAGGGCGTTGTGAAGTCTGCTATATTCGTCGTGAAGGTATGGAACATACCTCCGTTAGTAAACCCAGAAGTAGTAGACGCACCTGTGAGAACAATCGTGGCCGTCCCACTAACTGCTCCGGCATCAAAATTAGCATTAGTCCAGTCAATCATTGTCCAATCTGCGTTTTTGGCTTGGACCACAGTAGACAGTGACAAGAAAGCAATCACCAAAGCAGCAATATATCCCTTGAAAGGCCGTAGCTTCCCCTGCGTGATTGCGGAAAACAACAAAATGACTAACAATGCTAACGTGTCAACACCAATGAATCTTTTGAGAACTGCGCCCTTGCCCATTCTATTACCTTATAATTTTCTTTATTTTTAGTAGTGCTCGGTAAATGAAGCTTACCCTCCGCTTCCTGTATAACAAAGAAAACTTATTCGGTTAAAAATTCTTATGTATCAGAATAAACCCAATTTGAACTCCTGTTAGGTTTCGCACACTATCCCTAACCCAATGAATCAATACTGAACAGAAGAGCAGGCCATCCGGTTATATATTCCAAGCTTTGCCCGTAATTCGTCTGAAAGGCGCTGTAACCTTTCCCGGCGGACTGCAAATAGGCTTTTACCATTGCATGTAAAACTGACAAGCGGTGAAACAGCACGGCTACATCACAACCACCTACATCGAAAATATTCTAGTGATATAGGCGGTTACCTTTTGGATTTCTGGTGGGAACTGAGTGGTACTATTCTGAGTAAAAGTATAAGTTTTGGCATGTGTTTCTATAACCAGAGTTTCATTGGCCTGTGCAGAGCTGTTGAGCGATATTGATTTAGACTCAGAAAACTTAGCTTTTTCCAAGCTAGTAATTATCCGCTCGAACTCCTTGTAATTGGATTGAATTGCTTTTTGAGAAATAACCTGACCACTATTTGATTTAGAGGTCATTTCAACTCTCAGGTTATCGTTAATCAACCTCCAGGTCTTTGAACCAGACGGTGATTGAGTCGTATAAACTAGTGTGACAATTTCATTGGGCGCTTTAGTTGCTACAAAGTTATAGCTGCCACAGGCGGAAATAAAAACGGCTAGCACTGCAATAATGATATTACGCATTTGGGTTCTGTCCTTGTTTTGATTTTATCAATTATACTGATAGATCAGAAACAGTTTTCTTATAGATCTATCAGTTCCAAGATTAGCAAAACCGAACTAAGGGTTCAATTCCTTATAGCTGCCACTGGAGATCTTATAAACCTGAGCATTAAAACCAATCAGGCCCCTTTAAAGTTTGCGTCACAAAGTGCGCCAGCAAACCAAAGTTCATCACAATCGTAAACACAAAACCCCAAGCTGCACCGGTCAAATGCGCCATATGACCAATATTATCGCTTGCATTTCTGTCCTTATACCAAGAGTACGCAATATAGGCGACACCCGCTAAAATCTGTGGAATAGCAATAATTCCGTATAAGTATAGGTTCTGCCAAGGAGCAAAAACAATCGCCGCAAATACTACCGCTGCTACACCGCCCGACGCACCCAGCGCCGCGTAACTTGAATCATTTTTATGGCGTAAGTAGCTAGGGATAGAAGCAACAATGATCCCACCAAAATATAGTGCAATATAAATGAGCGTTGAAAATTCGCCCATCGCCAGAGGATAAAGGCGCGTCTCAACAGCGTTACCGAACGACCAAAGCACTAACATATTGACTAATAAGTGCCAAACATCTGCATGGATAAAACCGGATGTTAAAAAACGGTGCCACTGCTTGTGCTGACTGATCGTGACGGGGTGAAAAATCAGCATCGATTTTCCCGACTGGTTATTCATCAGCAGGAACGATATCAGGCAGGTGATGGCAACGATGATATTGGTTGCCGTAAGTACGTCAGTATTGATCATAAGTAACTTCTGTAGAGAGTTTCGATGATATTTAGATCTGAGCAAGCTGCTCAAATAAAGTGTTGGCTACTATAACATTTAATATAACGGTTAAAGGATGCCTATTAAAATTTGTTTAAGAGATCAGTTTTACAGCGCTCAGATGTTGCAACCATACAGTCAAACCCATATCCTCCGTCCGCAACAATTATTTCAAAATACTGGGCTGATCATGTTAAAAAAAATCGAGATATTCACAGAAGAAACAATCTTCAAAAGCCGCTGGTTGCTGGTTCCTTTTTATCTCGGTCTGATTGTCAGTATCGTTTTACTGTTTGTGAAATTTGTCCAAGAATTTTGGCACCTGTTTGTACATATCGGTACGGCTAAGGAAAGCGAAGTCATCGTTGGTATCCTCGCGCTGATTGATATGGCTTTGGTGGCCAGTTTGTTACTGATGGTTATCTTCAGCGGCTACGAAATTTTCGTTTCAAAGATTGATGTCAAGGCCGAAGATCGCCCAAACTGGATGGGAAAGGTTAATTTTTCCGGGCTTAAGCTGAAGGTTATCGGTGCAATCGTTGCCATATCCGCTATTGATATGCTGAAGTCCTATATGGAAATCACCACCGAATTAACCGAAGGGGAAATGAACGCATTGATGTGGAAAGTGATTATTCATATGGCGTTTGTAATTTCAGGGGTTATTTTTGCGCTGACTGACAAGATTGCAGGTGATACTAAACAGCACTAGATCGCAATAATTTATGCTCAGGCACCCCAAACCGAAACCTCCAAGCCTGCGACGCTGACACAATCTCGTCGCCAGATTTTTTCATCCCAATGCTGTTGAGGGTCTCGGTTAAATATAAGTAGGTGAGTCTCGATTGCACCACACTGCCGAGCGTAGTTTGCAACTTGCTCGACACCCTCCACCATTGTTTTATCAAGATTGGAGTAGAGAATTTTTAGCTCGATGACGATGCGCTGCACTTCTCCATGGAAGCCTGCCTCAACATCAACCGGCCACTCAATTAATAGGTCAGTGTATTTTTTACCGAGCGCGTATTCGCGATGAATCCTGCCACCACCGTTAATAATTCGTTGCAAAAATGCCTGCAAAATCAGATGCGGCCCGGCTTCTTTGTATGGCAAACCCTGCAACCAAATATCTGCATTCTCGCGGAAAAATTGCTGAAAAGCCGCCAGTAATTTTTCCATATCCAAGCGCCTATCAGGCATCAGATACCAAGCCTGTTGATGCGTAATCGTATCCTGAATCGTCGCCGTGATTTCACGCGGGATTATTTCCTGATAAATTGCATTGGCGATATGTACTTGCGGCTTACGCACAATCAAACCTAAATCTTCCACGTACTGCAAATCATCATCCTGCAAATCAGGAATCGAGCTTTCGCCAGCCAATATTGCCTCAATCACCCGATGCACGCGAGCCTCTTTAAGCTTGTAAGTTAGCTGGTCAAGATGCGTCGCCCGCGAACGAATTAAGCGTTCACGAGCTGCTTGATAGCGCTCTAAAGTAATAGGCGTTTGAAAGACGCGTGCACTTTTATCTTTCCAAGTCATTTCGTAACCTAGTGCGCTCACCAACCAAGGTTGACCGCGTGTATCGTCCCACAGCATTGGGAAAATATCGGACTCAAATACCTGTCCAGTGGCCGTAGAATGTTGCGAGTAAAGTGTTTGAATTTCATCTGGAGTGAAATTTCCCATTCGCACGGATTCAGCTTTGATATTAAACGCACTGCCACCAGTAATAGTCTCCTGATGGCTTGTCTCAATCCGATAATCACGCACATCGCGCACCCCACAGAGGATAATGCTTTGCGGAAAAGCCTGAGGGCGCTGGTTATAACCTGCACGAATCTGGCGCAGTAATGAAATCAGCGTATCACCCACCAAACTATCTACTTCGTCCAGCATTAGCACAATCGGCTTATCGCTCATTTCTGCCCAGAGGCTGAGCTGCTGGGTCAGCACACCGGCGGGTTGACGGGTTTTGAGCAGCTTGTCAGTAATGGATTCAAGTTCAGGCTCTATTTTGTGGGTGCGCGCACTCGCAGCAATAGCCTCACAAACCGTGGCCAAACCTTTATCAACATCATTGCGCATTGCCTGAGCCGCTTCGATATTGACGTATAGGGCTTTGTAATGGCCGCTTTGGTTGAGCACATCGGTCATCGCTAATAACGTACTGGTCTTTCCAGTCTGGCGAGGCGCGTGAAGCACGAAGTATTTTTCGGTGTCGATTAGATGCCGCAACTCCTCCCAATCAATACGCTGCATCGGGTCAATACAATAGTGTTTTGCGGGGAAAACGGGACCAGTTGTATTGAAATGTTTAGGCATGGCGGTTATCGACTAAAGATTATTGCCTCAAGTCTAGCACGATTAGCAAGGTGCTTTGGGAGGCTGCTAATACTCAATTGGCGAACAGCTCCCACCAGCGCTATACTGATCCTGACTACCCAAAATAAGAGCAGGATTAACTTATGGCCACCGCATTACAAATTGAATCCGTCAGCTTTGAAGATTACATTGCAGGCGAGCGAGATGTAGAAATTCGTAGCGAATACGTTGACGGCCAAGTCTATGCTATGGCCGGAGCCAGCGAAGCCCACAATACGATCGCGGGGTCATTGTATGCCCCAATAGAGAACACTTTACGAGATGGTTGTCGCGCATGGCAATCAGACATGAAAGTTATTGGTGAAAATCACGGCAAACACTTCTCATATTACCCAGACATTATGGCTGCCTGCGGCGAAAACGAAGGCGACCAATACGTCCGAACTAACCCTATCCTTATTATTGAAGTACTTTCGCCAAGTACGCAGCGTGTGGATATGAAGGAAAAGTTCGACAATTACAGAAGCATTGAGTCACTGCTCGAATACGTGATTGTCTCTCAAGATGTACCCCTGATTAGGATATTCAGACGCCGTAACGCTTGGAGTGTGGAGTCTTTTTATGCCGATGACACTTTCGAGTTGGAATCAGTTGATTTAACTCTCGATGTCGCACATGTTTACAGGCGAGTGCGCAAAGAAGTAGGTCTCGAAATGCCATTTCCCACTAAGCAGTAGTTACAAAAGGTTTTGATCGTGCGTCAACGGCGATGCCACTAACCGCTTATGTTCGCTAACCTGCATTCGCTCCGGCTTAAGTACAGCCTGCAACGCAGGAATACACAAATAAGGGTCTAGGCCTGCACAAAAGAACACATCTATCGCCACCATACGCTCCTCAAACCACGTATTCACACATATATGCGACTCCGCCAAAATCGCAAAAACCGTCACCCCAGCATGCTCACCAAAACTGGATGACTCCATCTTTAATAATGTCGCACCGCTGTCTTCAACCGCCTGAATAACCGATGCCCTAATACCAGCCTCATCATCCGTCGCACTCGCTCCCCACATGTCTACAAACAGGTGGGTACCTGCATATTGCAAGCCATCAGCACGTCGATGAATCGCACCTTTAGCAGACTTTGCGTCATTCGTTTGGTCGCTTGATTTAATTATTTTTTGCTCGTTCAATGTCTCAGCCCTGAGCTTGAAAATTTGATGCCACAAGTTGGCGATTATTCCAGACAAAGTCAAGCAGTGACGTTTTTTCAATCATTTATTCGGCATCGCAAAATCCATCTTCCTGCGCTATGATAGGTCTATTATTATAAAAATATGGGATCAGGTTATGGCGAATCTCAACTGCCCGAATTGCGGCGGCGCCATCGAGGGAATATCACCGCTAATTCGAAGTATTGACTGCCCCTATTGCAGCTCATGGTTACGTCTAAGCAATCAACTTTGGCAGGCTAACGAAGGACAAAAATCACCGCTAGATGCACCTACTTACTTGCATGTTGGTATGGGGGGCAGTGCACCAGATGGCACTTATTATACTGTTCGTGGCAGGCTACGCTTTCAGTATGGTATGGGTAGCTGGGATGAATGGTGGGTGGAGAGTAACGGCGGCGAGAGCTTTTGGGTAGAAGAAGATGACGGCACTTACTACCGACATTCACTGGGTGAGGAAATCAGCGTTCCAGGAGGGATGAGCGGTATTTCAGTTGGCAGCACACTAGCACTAAATGATGGCCCAACCCTATTTATTACTGAAAAGTACCAAGCTGACATCGTCGGCCGTGAAGGCATGCTGCCCATCGAGCCTGAAGCTGAAACAACCGTCACCTATGTTGATGGCGTTGAAAATGGCGAAGAATATTCTCTGGAAATCGAGGGTGAATACGCCAGCATCTCTCAGTCAGAGGAGTTTGATATCCGCGGCATTCGCTGGGATAAAGCATGAAGGAATTTGAACCGATAAAGGTGCACCACTGCAAAAATTGCGGTTTCTCTATGCGCCAGTTCAACCCCAACTCCCTGACGATGGTGTGCGAGTCTTGTGGAACTCGTGTGGGCGACAGCACGCCGCCTAAATATAAACCAGAAGCCCCATTAAATCCCTTATTTAAACTTAATGAACAGTTCGAAAAAAATGGAGTAACTTGGCAGGTTATTGGCTGTCAGAGTTACGCAGGATCCGTTGAAGAATGGGACAGCGAGGATAAAGTCTGGGAGCGTACTCCCTGGAGTTTCCACAGCTGGTGGATACTTAACGAAGCGCGCGAAATCGCTTGGATATCTCAGGACAAAACCGGCTACAGCTGGTCGCATAAAAAAACGGTTAGCTCAGGTATTCCGGTTGGCGACAGGAGCTACGAAGTTGGCCACTGGACCATGATTTCTGCTGTCGGCGAATTCTCTTATATACCCAGAGAAGCGGAGCAGGTCAGAAGCTATGAAAAAGACGGCCGCACCCTGCAACTCTTGCTGGATGAGAAAGGGGGAACTCAAGAAATTGAAGCTTTCCATGATGTAAAACTAGACCTGATGGATCTATTGAATAGCTTTGGCAAGCAATCGATTGTTGATGCGTTGAAACGAGCAAAGGTTGCCATGTACGCTGCCTTTGCCTCAATTATCTTTCTAGTGATCGGTTTCTTAGTGATGCAGGGCTTTGAAAAGACACTGATCACCACGCCTGCGGTTACGGTCAACACCCAGTCAATGAAGCAGGTGATTCCGTTAGGCGAGTTTAAAATGGAAAGCAAAGGCCTGATTGAGCTAGACTTCCTTGCTAATCTTCAACGCGGCAACGGCAGCTTTGATGCAGAAGTGGTGATTTCTGACAGCGACAAAACACCCGTAGCCGAGCTGCCACTTTCTTTGTGGCGTGAGAGCGGTCGAGACAGTGACGGGCCATGGACAGAGAGCCAGTATCGCGATGCACCACGTATCAATCTACCCGCAGCTGATGTTTATAAACTTTCACTGGTTCCGGATACCCTAAAGCAATGGCAATCGATTAGCCTGAGGGGCAAAGTAACCCGCAATGTGGTCTCGCTTTTTCCCATTATCATCGGAGGAATAGCGGCTGTGTTATTGGGCTTTGCAATTAACTTGCTTAGACGCAAGCGTGTGCGCCGTGAAACAGGGGTAGGTCTCTAATGAGCAAACTAACCATGATGCTAGTATTGCTGCTTTGCTGTGCCTTGATCTTATTGCCATTGTGGGCTTCCTGGCAAGGTATGGGCGAAGCAACGGTCAGCAAACAACGTGACGAAAAGACCGGCCGTATCTTATACGTTGGCTCGCGCGGCTGGGTCGGTGGCGGGCCAACTGGCGGAAAATAACCTTAATTAAACAACTCATGTGAATTTGGAGATACATCCATGAATCGAACATTACTGGCACTCAGCCTAACTTTTATCGCTAGTCCGGCACTTGCCGCTGATGTCAGCATGGCAGGCTTAACTGCCGGTATTATAGCCACCGTGCTGTACTCATTTATTGGTATCGTCATGGCCACCATCGGTTTCAAAGTAGTGGATTGGCTAACACCTGGTAACTTGGCAGATGAGGTGGCTAACAAAGGAAACCGTGCACTGGCTATTTTGGCTGGCAGTATGATTCTAGGGGTTTGCATCATCATTGCTAGTGCCGTCGTTGGCTGATAAAAACCCTGAAGTCACTACCGAAAGTGACCCTACAAACGACATTACGATAGGCCAAGATGCAGTAAATAATGAAATAGCGCCAACGTTGGCCGATCAGCGTCTGCTGTTATTTTCTATTTTTATAATTGCGGGCTGTAGCCTCATTTATGAGCTACTGATCAGTAGCTTATCGACCTATCTATTGGGCTCTGGGGTGGTGCACTATTCAGTCACCATCGGTCTCTTCCTGTTTTTTATGGGCGTAGGCGCGTGGCTGGCGCAATATCGAAGAACCAAGCTGCTCGAAGGTTTTATCCAGATAGAAATCGCTCTAGGGCTGATTGGTGGTTTATCTGCCGTCATTCTATATGCGGTGTATGCCTGGTCACAGTATTACTACCCCGCGATGCTCATCGTGATTGCCATGATCAGTACCATGGTTGGTATGGAAATCCCGCTATTAACGCGAGTGATTGAGAAGAGCCGTGGCATCCGTCAGGGTCTAAGCGATGTGTTAGCTACTGATTACGTGGGCGCACTGATCGCATCATTGTTATTCCCATTTATCCTGCTGCCTTATCTGGGTCACCTGCTAACTGCCTTTGCCATTGGTGCGGTGAATTTATTAGTGGCGCTGTTAGTGGTTTGGCATTTTCGTAAACGCCTGAAGCAGTCCTGGAAATTGCTGTCTATCGCGGTTGCAGCGGTTGCCTCACTAGTCATTGCTAGTCAATTTACCCATACCTTCACGGGAATTCTTGAGCGCTCGCTGTATCAAGATCCAGTCGTGTTTAGTACACAATCTAAATATCAAAAAATTGTTGTGACCCAACGCGGGCGGGATCTGCGCTTATTCCTCAACGGCAGTCTGCAATTTTCCAGCATTGATGAATACCGTTATCATGAGTCACTGGTTCACTTACCCGCAACGCATAGCCGCGAATTAGAACGTGTATTAATAATCGGCGGCGGCGATGGTTTGGCTGCGCGGGAGGTGCTGCGCTACCCGTCGATCAAAGAAATAGCACTAGTTGACCTTGACCCTGAAGTGACCAACTTAGGGCGGGATTTAGATAAGCTAAAAAAGATGAATAACCTGGCTCTGCATGACCCCAGAGTAGAAGTGTTTAATGACGACGCATGGCGCTGGCTGGAGCAGGACGGCGACTTGTTTAACGTCATTATCATCGATCTGCCCGACCCTGATACTGCGGACATCGCCAGACTTTATACCGTCGAATTCTATCGCAAGGTTGCGCGCCGCCTGAGTGTCGGTGGGGTAATGATTACTCAAGCATCCAGCCCCTGGTTACAAAGAAATGCCTTCTGGTGCGTGGCTAGCACGCTAGACAGCGTGTTTGAATCGACGCAAGCTGTCTATAGCAACATCCCTTCATTTGGCCCTTGGGGTTACGTGATGGCCTCTAACACACCCTTCACGCAGCAGCGGAAATTTCCTGAAGCCACTCGTTACTTGACCGAAGCTAATTGGAAATTCGCCTTACAACACCCCAATGATTTACCACCGCTGGTTTTACCCGTGAACAAGCTACAGACACTCCCGCTGATGCAATTCTATGCTGAGGGTTATCAGGCACTACAAAATGGCGAATAAGCACACCAACTAATTAATAGCGAATATGATAATTTTATGCCGCATTTGCTTATCTAAGGAGAGGGTGTATTGTATTAAGAAACAACGACTAAAGAGGGAAGCAGATGAAACATAGAAAAATAATCGCGATATTACACGGCATTCCTGAAGAACAAATATTAGAGGTTGCAGAGGCGTTGGTGGAGAGCGGTATAACGCTTTTGGAAGTGTCGATGAATGGATCCACGCCATTAAAGAACATCAGCAAAATGGTTCAGCACTTTGACAATCGCGCCATTATCGGTGCGGGCATGGTAGTGTCAAAGGATCAACCCTATGAAGTAGCTAATCTCGGTGGGCGTTTCATCTTTTCACCTTTCACTGATCCTAAAGTCATTAAAGAAACAATTGATTTGGGTATGTATTCCTTTCCTAGCTGCTTTAGCCCTACCGAATGCTTTTCAGCAATAGCACAAGGTACTAAGACTATCGGTTTATTTCCATCGAGTGTACTCGGCGCTACTGGCGTTGCAGCCATCAAGGGCATTCTTCCAGATAATATCCAGCTATATGCAGTCGGTGGAGTAACCAGCTCAAACATGGCAATCTACAGAAAGGCAGGGTGTGTTGGTTTCGGTATGAAAAGCTATCTTTATAAACCAGGATATACAGCAGAGACGGTGACTGAGAAAGCAACTAAAGTTGTGAAGACCTACGATGCGCTTGAAAGCATGGGCTACTAAGCAATATTCCCGCTCACAAAAAAGCCTCCGGCTGGAGGCTTTTTTGTTATCTACGTCTGATCAGTACTCTATCTGTTGCTTGCTTTCTTAAACGACTGGCTTTGCGATTGCGACCAGCGACCGGCTTTGCCACTTTGAAGCGACGCCTGTCAATGTTTCGACCTGATATAGGCTTTGGTGACATCAACGTTGCCTTTGACGCATCGGCCGTTTTAACTTGATCAAGTACATTCAGAAGATGCGCAACTTCTACTTTGGGTAAAGCGTTAGACGCAACAACAGGTGTCAGCGCCAGAAACGGTAACAAGTAGAACATTCCTTTATTCATGATACTGTCCTCGTTTTACGATTTATGGAAGACGCAGTCCTTATAAAATATTATTTGCATCTTCCCCTACTTATATAGGCGCAAAACAAGAATAAAAAAGTCATTTTTTTAGTGAAATAGTCGTTTTTAATTCAGGTTTAATATTATGTTTATTTTTTATGCCGAAATATAAACCAGATTATCTAATTTTCGACCAAGTATAAGAATTTATTGGCATTTTTAGTGCTAGGATTAATTTTATTCACGTGCTTATATTTTGTTTAAATCATTGGAGTTATTATTTTTAGGGCAAAATTTAAAGAATTAATTCAAGGATAATCAGCATCACTGGAACCATCAAAATTACATGCTTAGTCCTTTCAAGAACCCAAAATCTACCCTACAATCGAAGTTACTAAATGACTGATCATGAATGATTATGAATGCTGAAATTACACCACTTGAACTGCGTCAACAAATCCGCAGTGGCGAACATACCGGTAATACCTCCGGCTTTTGCCCTGGCTTCGTGCAATGCAATATGGTCATTTTGCCAAAGGACTGGGCAAATGAATTTTTACAATTTTGCCAGAAGAATCCGAAACCCTGCCCCGTACTAGGAATGTCAGACGCGGGTAGCTGGGAAATCCCAGAATTAGCGGCCAATCTTGATATCCGTAGTGACCTGCCGAGCTATAAAATCTTTGAAAATGGCGAAGTGGTTAACGAAGTCAGCGACGTCACAGAATATTGGCGGGATGACTTGGTGACTTTCATGCTGGGCTGTTCATTTTCATTTGAAGAGCCATTGATTGCGGATGGTTTGGAAGTGCGCAATGTAACCGAGGAATGTAACGTTCCCATGTATCGCACCAATATTCCTTGTCGCAGTGCAGGTCGTTTTAACGGCACCATGGTGGTTAGCATGCGGCCGTTTTTACCTGCTGATGCGATTCGTGCCATTCAGATTTGTACGCGTTTCCCATCCGTACATGGTGCACCAGTTCATCTTGGGGACCCAGCCTTAATCGGCATCAAAGACATTAATGATCCAGAGTTTGGCGACGCTGTCACTGTCCACGAGAATGAGCTACCGGTGTTCTGGGCCTGCGGCGTGACACCCCAAGTTGCTTTGGAGCAAGCCAAGCCGCCATTCTGCATTACGCATAGCCCTGGCTGCATGCTGGTCACCGATATTCAAAACAGTAAACTAGCCGTCATGTAATTGACGTATCAGGAGGATTTCATGGCACTAACACTCAACTGCGACCTAGGCGAAAGTTTTGGCTCATGGAAAATGGGCATGGATGAAGCGGTCATGCCACATATTCATCAGGCCAATATTGCCTGTGGGTTTCACGCTGGCGATGCAATCATTATGCGCAAGACCTTAGCCTTGGCGAAGGCTAATGGCGTAAGCGTTGGCGCTCACCCTGCTTATCCAGATTTACAGGGCTTTGGTCGTCGCTCGATGAATTGCAGCCATGATGAAATTATTGCTTATGTGCAATATCAAATCGGTGCAATCGAAGGCATGGCCAATAATATGGGCATGCAGCTGGACTATGTTAAACCGCACGGTGCTTTGTACAATGACATGATGGCTAAAGACACGGTACGTGCCGCGGTGATGCAAGCGGTTGCAGAACACCACTCTAAGCCAGTGCTAATGCTGCAAGCCGTTCCAGAAAATGAATTACACAAGCAAGAAGCTGAAAAACTAGGCTTGTCACTGCATTTCGAAGCATTTGCCGACCGTTGTTATGATGATGATGGCAAATTACTCTCTCGCACTAAGCCCGGCGCTGTCCACACCCGCGAAAAAATGATGGCGCAGGTACAGCAGCTTTGTGATGAAGGGACTGTTACAACGGTATCTGGCCACACGCTGCCTTTACTGGCGAACACGCTATGTGTTCATGGTGACAACGAAGCAGGCGTAAAAGCCATTGCCGACATTCGAGCGTTGATCGACGCATGATCATTGCTATATCGAAGCACAGCCAATGAATTCCCATGCATTTAGAATTGAAGTTGCGGGTGAGAATTCACTTATTATCTACTTTGGCGATACGACGGCACCCGAGATATCCACGCAGGTACAACAAGCCTCCAGAAAACTGACGGCAGCGCTAGGTGACTTGATTATTGATCAGGTGACCTCCTATGCCTCATTGTTGCTGATTTTTGACCCGCTACGCGCCGACCAGCTGTTTATACGAAAAGTTATCAACGACACATTGGCCTCTATTGACACTGCAAGCAATAGCGACTCAGCAAGCTCTCAAACTTACTTAGAGCTACCCGTTTATTACAGCGAAGAGTCGGGCCCTGAACTACAGCTCATTAGTAGCAACTCTGGATTAAGTGTTGATGAGATTATCGCGTTACACCAAAGCCTGACTTACCGCGTTTATGCCATTGGCTTTGCGCCGGGCTTTGCTTTTTTGGGGCAGGTCGACGAGAGAATTGCCACACCTCGCCTGAGCACCCCAAGACTCAAAGTGCCCCGCGGTGCCGTTGGTATTGCAGATCGCCAAACGGCCATCTACCCAGACGTTTCACCGGGTGGTTGGAATCTGATTGGACTCTGCCCTACCCGCATGTTCAATCCGGAAGCTTCTCCAACCATGCCGGTTAGCGTGGGCGATGAAGTTCGTTTCAAAGCAATCAGTAAAGATGAGTTCCATGCCTTAGGTGGCGAGATAGGAGACTATCAATGAGCACATCAACCATTGGATTCACGGTTGTTCAACCCGGTATATTGTCGCTGCTGCAAGATGCCGGACGTTTTGGCCAACACTCCATTGGTTTGACTAATGGCGGCCCGCTGGATCGGTATTCTTTTAACTGGGTCAACCGACTTTGTGGTAACGATCAAAATACCTGCGCTATCGAAGCCAGCATCGGCGGCCTTACCCTCGAAGCTCAAATTGACACCCAAATTGCCGCCACAGGTGGTGATGCGCCACTAACCATTAATGGGAGCGATGCTGCGTCCTGGCAAACCCACAGTATCAAAACTGGCGATAAAATTGCCCTCGGCTTTTCACAATCTGCATCCCGTCACTATATCGCGGTAAAAGATGGCTTTCAGATCGACCCTATGTTTGGCAGCTGTGCCACCGTGGCCCGTGAAAAACTTGGAGGTTTGAATGGAACGGCACTGCAAGCAGGTGACAGCCTTCCTTGTCTGGCTAGACCGGAAGCGGGTAAGCAATCATTTCAAGTACCTGCCAGTATTCGCCCAGACTACTCTGGCGATATTACTTTACGCGTCATTCTGGGCTATCAACACTCTTTGTTTGAGCCAATTCAAACAGCCAGATTCTTTAGCAATGACTTTGAGCTAAGCGATAAATGTGACCGTATGGGCTTTCGCTTGACCGGCCCTGATATTCAATCAGGAATCAGTGGCATGCTGTCTGAAGGCATCTGCTATGGTGCCATTCAAATACCAGCGGATGGACAACCGATTGTGCTGCTTAATGATCGGCAAACCATCGGTGGCTATCCTAAGATTGGTGCAGTGCTATCCTTAGACATTCCAAAGTTAACCCAACGTATGCCCGGCACTGTAATTCGCTTCGAAGCGATCAGTATTGATGAAGCTCAGCGGCAACTTCACCTCGCCAACTATCGTGATCAACATACTGAACTGATCCCTATCGACTAAGATCTTTTTTATTACCGTAACTATAGAGGCTTTAAAAATACCGAATCAACAGATCAGCCTGTTTCAACCACAATAGAAGTGAAATCATGAGCGAATCAACACAAACAAGCCAGTCTTTAGAAGCGCTTACCCAGCAGATTGAAGACCTGATGGTTGCTCGCGATTTAAGAGGCATGAAACATCTGCAAAAAGCCCTTGTGCCGGGCTACTACCAACGTGCAGCGCAAATATTGTATGACTGCAAAGGAACCATTCTGATCGGCACTGGCTTCCCGGTGGACGACACTTTCGAGACGGATGGGCCAGTCGGTGCCATAGCACTCTACGACACCCTTAAACACCTAGGTGCTAACCCGACTATTGTTTGCGGCGACCCACTGGCACGTGTGATTGGTGATGACTATCAAGTCCATCAAATCAGCGTTGGCGACCTCAGCAAAGGCAAGCAGGAGGCGATTGACGCCTTAGCCAAATTAAAACCTGGCGCGGTGCTATCGATTGAACGTCCCGGATTGACCGCAGGTGGCTTTTACGCCAATATGCGCGGTGAAAATATTAGTGCGCGATGTGCTTGCTTTGATCATTTCCTAATTGAAGCTAACTGCCCTACCATTGCCATTGGTGACGGTGGCAACGAAATTGGCATGGGGAAAGTCAGTGAGGCGCTCCGTGCGCTCTCAATCACCCCTGCGGCAACCAGCTGTGATGAATTACTGGTAGCTGATGTATCTAACTGGGGCGCTCATGGCATCATCGCCCTGCTAGGCTATTGGAGCGGTGAAGACCTGCTGGCTAAAATCAATACGCTAGACATTCTCAAATATATCTCTGCCAGAGGCAGTGTCGACGGTGTAACTCGTTTAAACACGCTAACTGAAGATAGCCTTGAGTCTGGCGCAGGTCAGCAATTGATCGATGAACTTAGGCGCATCACTGGCTTTAACCTTAACGGCTAAGTTATGGATTGGTGACGACCAGGTTTCGACCTAGGTCTTTGGCTTGATAGAGTGCGGTATCTGCACGCTCCAGCATTGAGTTAATGTCATCACAACATGGATCAAAACCTGTCACCCCAGTACTAATCGTCATTTTTACGGCTATCGAGCCAGATAACTGCCCATGTTTTTCTACGGCCAAACGCATACGCTCAGCCAAATCCTCGGCACCTTCTAAGTTGGTTTTAGTCGTTAAGACGGCGAACTCCTCTCCCCCTATACGCCCCTGAACATCATTAAAGCGAACGATATCTAAAATAACCTTAGCAAAGTTTTGTATGACCTCATCCCCCACTGCGTGACCATATCGATCATTAATATCCTTAAAGTGATCAATATCGATTAACAGCAGAGACAGTGGGGAGCCATCTAACTTTGCCACATTTACTTCTGCTTCAGCTTGTTCATAGAACGATCGGCGATTTCCCATCCCGGTTAATTCATCAGTATAGGCTTGCTTTAGTATTTGTTGGTTCGCCAAGCTCAACCGATTTCGCGCTTCGGTGCATACTTTGATCTCAGCCGACATCGTGCGATTAAACAGCCAAAGCACCAAGCTGGCTAAAAAAGTTATAAACAAAAAGAAAACCAAATATTTCAGCAATACTGGATACTCAGCTGCTTCGCTTTGCTTGTAAATAAAACCATCGATTGAGTACCCACTCTCGACCATACCCGTTGATTTTAAGGTTTCAGCGGTGGCTAGCCAGCGTGCCTGATTAATGTGCCCAATCTCTATCAGATCTAATAACATTAACTTTTCTATTGCATCAGCTTCCGCAATAAGCCGATCATATGATTTATCTGTCTGATATTTTTGCAATATGATCTGTGCTACTTCAGATTTGTTTGCCATAGCATATGTCCAACCCTCAATTGATGCTTGCAAAAACTTTTTTACCCGCTCCGGATGTTTTGAAACCTCGGACTCACTAGTAAACAAAGCATCACCGTAGAAATTGATTCCATAATTTTTTGGAGAAATAATCCGATAATCGATCCCTAAGGAATCAAGTTTGTAGATTTCATTGGTCAAAAAAACATATTGGGCGTCAACCTGCTTGTTCAGTAACGCATCGACTCCCAAAGAATTTTCACGATTGTCAAGCTGAGCTAATCCCACGCCCTCACGTTGGAACATGGCTTTTATTTCAGGAATTGGCTCACCGGCAAGCATGGTTTCGACGCGCTTTCCGATCAGATCTCTTGGGGTTAACAGGCCAGAGGACTTCAACGTTACCAGCACGGCGGGGGAGTGTTGAATCGTACTCGCAAGAACCACTATCGCCTCACCATCAATGCGCTGTTTTACGACAGAGCCCGTACCATTACAGTACTGTACATCTGCTAACAGTGCCTCCTCATTGCAGGCAACGCCAGGACCGCCTTCCAAGAGCTCAACATTGAGCCCTCTGGCTTTATAAAAACCTTTTTCTACTGCTGCGTAATAACCTGCAAACTGGAATTGGTGCTTCCATGAAAGCTGCATTTTGATCGTGTCAGGAGATGCATTGATTGCCTCGGAGATCATCCATAAAAAGCACAGGAGATAAATCCTGAAGCTATAAGTTTTCATAGTTATCGTTGACCTTCCTTGGTGACGATGATGGAACTTTTACTCTAGAGCCTTATACTTTAACACTACTACGCTTACGATATTGCTCATCATGCTGCACAATACAACCTCGATTTGTGCATTTTATGAACATTCTGTAGCTGAATCTAATTATGGACTCGGCTTTCCATCTCTAAATGCACTCCCTTTTGTGAAACATTATTTTCAGTCCATATTACTGATGATGAACGAGTTCCATAAGACATTCCATTTAAACTAAATTCAGGAATGAAAATTGAAGACAGCAAATGCTCTTTATCTTTAGGAATACCTGTTTCAGGTAAAAGTTCTTTTTCAGACAAAATTTCATCGCTTAGTAATGAAAAAATATGATTTATTGGTTCCGGCCGATCCAAACTTAAGCACTTTGATAGTTGATCCATTCCTCGCTGCATTTTGGGCCATATCTCATCGGGTGAGCCATTACTAAGGCTGTGGACACCATCTGTAACTTCCTGTGCGAGTCGTGTGGCGCTGCTAAAAACCATCAATTTATTAGCGTCACCAAACAACAGATTGAAAGGGTTGTACTCAGCTGAGGACTCCTCAAGAAAAGCGGCAAATTCAGCGATTGCGATATCCGTACTCTCGGTATCAATATCTAAAAACCGCTTTACCAACTCGCCGCGACTTTTAGCGCCCTTCCGATACAAATCCATCCGTCGTAAATTGGTGATTCCAGCTATTCGATGTTGTTTGTTGTAACCCAACCAAGTCCCACCCGCCTGAAGATCTTTACCTGCAAAAAGATGCGGTGCATCAGGCCACCAATGTGGTGGCTGCGTTGGACGAGACAAAAACTCATCTCGATTCGCCGCTATGATTAACGGATAATCTGGATGGACATTTTTTGCGATGAAGATGATGCACATGCTTAGGACTCATCCGGCTGTTGATATCATTGGCATCCATGATACACAGCCTGTCGTAATTTATAGAAATTCATTCGGGAGGCACCCATGAAATTCCTAAGTACATTATTATTCAGCTGGTTACTGATTAGCTGCGTCAACGCTGAAACCAAAAACGGCTTTGATCTTGCCAACAGCCTGATCCCATCGAAAGATATATTGCAAGGCGGACCGCCAAGAGACGGTATTCCCTCAGTTGAAAAGCCAAAGTTCGTCGCCGCTTCTGCTGCTAACTTCATGCGCCCTACTGACCGTGTCATTGGTATTACCGTAAACGGCGAGTCGCGCGCCTACCCCATCAATATTCTAAACTGGCATGAGATTGTAAATGATACGATTAAAGGAGTGCCCGTCTCTGTCACCTACTGCCCCTTGTGTGGCACAGGATTGGTCTATGAAGCAAATGTAGGTGGAAAGGTATTAAAGTTTGGTGTGTCGGGATTACTCTACAACAGCGACGTGCTTCTCTATGACCGACAGACGGAGTCACTTTGGTCACAGATTCTTTCAAAAGCGGTTAATGGCCCAATGAAAGGGCAAAAACTGAAAATGATTCCCTCCTCTCAAACAAGCTGGTCAAGCTGGTTGAAAAAGCAACCGAATACCAAGGTGCTATCGACAGATACTGGGTTTAGTAGAGATTATCGTCGCTCGCCTTATGGGGATTATGATCAGAACACCAGTACCTACTTCCCTGTCAGCGCGACAAGTCGAGCCTTTCACCCTAAAGAGCGCGTGCTAGGTATTGAGATTAATGGCAAGTACAAGGCTTACCCGTTTGTTGAGCTTGGAAAACTGAGTGCATCAAGCCTGAGAGATAACTTTCAAGGGCAAAACCTAACGATTAACTTTGATGTGGCGAATCGCGACGGTGAAGTACTGAATGCCAATGGAACACCGCTTGAGCTAGTGAATAGCTTCTGGTTTGCCTGGTATGCGTTCCATCAGAATACGGCTATTTTTAAAGCGGGTAAGTAAGGATTTTCTTATATTTAAACCAGCAGCCTCGTGGGGCTGCTGTGCAAAACTAGGCAATCTCCCGCAATAGTTTACGCATTTTCTGATGCGGCTCACTGCCTTCAGCGCCACCACCTGGCACATAACAAAGCTGCTGATACAACGATGAGAAATCCTTAATCGCAGCCGCTCTGTCTGGCAATTTCTCACTCGCCATCAAAGCAAACTCATGCGGTGTTTGTTGCGGCTCACGCAACACCCCGTGCTTCTCCAATCGCTTGCAAAACTTACGGTACAGTTGATGCTCATAGGCTTCATAAGTTTGCCGACGCCCTAATCCGAGCATGACAAACCAAAGCAGGAATATCCCAAGAAAGAGCACGCCCACAAGAGCGGCCAATGGCACAGAGGACATTTTATCGAGTACGGACTTTAATAAGCTTGTCTGCGACTCGCTGTCGTAGCCCAGTATCCAACGACGCCAGCCGTATTGCACAGCGTCCATTTTTTCACGGATTCCATCCAACCACTCAAAATTGTGTGCTGAGAACGGATTACCTTCCAGAAAACTGCCTTCATATTCAACGGCAGCTTCAAGGCCACCTTCCACACGTGATGGAGCAACGTACGATGTGGGATCAACCCGACGCCAGCCCTCGCCTTCCAGCCAAACTTCGGCCCAAGCGTGAGCATCGTATTGGCGAATCGCCATGTATTTGCCATCTTGATTCCATTCCCCACCGAGATAACCAACCACTATACGTGCCGGAATACCCGCTGCTCGCATCATAAATACGAAGGCACCGGAGTAATGTGAACAGAAGCCCTTTTGCGTTTCAAACAAGAATTTATCTATAGTATCGTTATCGCCTAACAGAGGTGGGCGAAGCGTGTAGAAATAGGATTGATCCGTAAATCGATTTAGCACCTTTTCAATGTATTTCGCATCGCTTGAGGAGTCTGCCCGAAGTGACCGGGAAAACTCCCGTGTTTTTTCATCTCCTGACTTTGGAAGCTGCAGAGCCAGCGAGCGAGCGTAGTCGCTTAGCTCAAGATCACGTTTTGAGTCAGGGTAGCTGACCGCATTGACCATCAGGGGCGACTGAATATCACCACGAGACATCACCCGATAGTCGCCGAATTTTATGGTTTTGCCATCGGCCTTGGTCGTTGGTGTTAACGTGAATAGCCAGGGCTGACCCGTTTTTTCGTAAATGACTTCATAGCTAAACGGCTCCCCAGCGACTTCTACATTAGCGTCATTCCATGCCATATTGTATTGCAGCCGGCTCTTTAGCTCCGACGTATCGTAATCTTCCGGAAGCTGCTGCCAGCTTTTACCATCAAAGTGATTAAGCACCAAGCCACGCCAATATAGCTCATCAGCCTGCGGCAACCGACCTTTAAAACTCGCTCTAAACGCCAGCTCATCAGACTTACTAAGATTAGCAATATCACCCGGTGCCATGCTGTCGGTAATTCCGGTTTTAGCATGGCTTTCAAAACTTGGAATCGACCAAAGCGGCGAGAATCTTGGCATGAAGATAAACACCAGCACCATGAGTGGCAGGCATTGAAACAGCATCATCGACGCCATTTTCAAACTGGAACGTGTGGAATATTGACTGATTTGTTGAGCCGGTGACTGTTGATTGGCAATTAAAGCACCCGTCAAAATAATTAGTGATATGACGCCATAAGCACCGGCAGGAATCGACTGACTGAACAGGAAGCTAATCGCAATTAGGAAAAAGCCAATAAACACTACCACTAAAGCATCCCGCTGACGAATTGCCTCCAGTGACTTGAAGGCAAAGCCAAGTAGCAACAGGGAAACCATGGTATCGAGCGATAGCAGGGTCATACCACTGAGCAACACCCCAGCGATTCCCAAAACGATTACTAGCAATCGAACGATTAACTTGGGTTGAGCCGAATGCCCTTTAAGCACTCGAAAACGCCAGTAGCCGGAAGCCAACATCACCGGGATTAACCAGATCGGCAGGTAGAAAGCAAACGGCAACATCACCACTAATTGTGCCGCGAGCAGCCACACCATGCCACGGTAGGTGACTTGTTGCGATAAGGCGTAATTATTAGCCAGCATATGACGCCTCTTCTTGTGGCAAACCGTAAAGTGCCAAAGCGGTCAGGCAGCGAACTTTATGTGCTTCGCCTTTATTCGGTTGGATTTCCTTACCCGGCAGCCGCAGTCCAAACTGTTTCTGCGTTTCGTGAAACGACAGAATCATCGCTGACAAATGAGATAAACGAGACTCAGTGCCTGAGATATTCAGGCTTTGCCAATCTAACCAGACGTCATGACTCTCGTAATCCACAAATGATTTTGTATAGAGATCACCGGTTTTTGCGTACTGCCCCCAGTGAATATGTTTTGGCGAATCACCCGCTTGGTATTCTCGAATGCCTGCAAAGTCACTGGAACCACCTGCTATCTCACGACCAGCTTCAGTTTCATCATCTAACGCTTGTTTGTCGGTATGTTGCGGCTTTTCAATAGGTGAGGGGTAAACCACGCCCTGAATATCCATGGAGGCATAAGACCATGCCGTATTTAATCCTGTTGGAAAACGGGTGAATATATCGATTCGTGGCGGTGTAAATCTCCCCCGTTTATCGCTGCTGTGGGATAACTTGATACGAGTGGACTGTTCTTCCTGGAGATTAAGCTCGACCAAATCTTCGTTTTTCCAGCCAAAATAGATCGCTGATTTACATTGTTTTACCGGCCTGCTCACTTCAAGCTCCAGCACCATTTTTTCACCGGCAAAACAAGGTTCTGCTGAAATCGCTTTAATGGTTAAGCCAGATAAGTTGCGATAGGTGTAAAAGATATTGATCACCAGCAAGGCAATCAACCAGAAGCAAACAATATAAACCAGCGAGTTCTGGAAATTGATACCCACTAGGAACAATAGGAAGATAATGACCAGTAAGCCAAAGCTGATTTTACTTGGCAAAATGAAGATCTTCTTCTGGGTCAGAGTGATTTCTTTCGCGCGTGGCAAACGTCGATTAATCCACTGCTGAAAGTTAAACACGCACTCCCCCGACCACATCGACCGCATTCAAAATGTGTCTGGCGAGTTGATCACCCTGAGTTTCACGACGACCAACGATACGGTGTCCGGCTACCGCCACGAATACGGCTTGTACGTCCTCAGGAAGTACGTGATCTCGCCCTTGAATCAGCGCCCAACTCTGCGCGCTACGCACTAGCGCCAATGAACCGCGCGGCGACAAACCTAGCAGTGACAGCTCTTCTTCCCGGGTTTGTGCAACTAACCGCTGCACATAGTCCAACAAGGCATCGGTCATTTTAATTTTTGGCACACGTGCCTGAATCGCTCGTAGCTGATCTCGACTAATACAGCACTGCATCGCACCTAGCGATCCTCGTCCATGCTTGCCTTTTAATAGCTCACGCTCGGCCGCTTGGTCTGGATAACCCAATGAGACACGCAGCAAAAAGCGATCCAACTGAGACTCTGGCAGTGGAAACGTACCCGATTGGCTTTGTGGATTCTGCGTAGCGATAACAAAAAATGGATTGGGTAAGTTGTGGCTTTCACCATCGATACTTACCTGACGCTCTTCCATCGCTTCAAGCAAAGCACTTTGGGCACGTGGTGTGGCACGATTCAATTCATCCGCAAGGAATATATCGCTAAAAATAGGCCCTGCACGAAAGCTAAACTCACTGGTTTTAACATCAAAAACAGTTGCACCAATCACATCCGCAGGCAGTAAGTCACTGGTAAACTGGACACGTTTGTAGTCAAGGCCGAAGACATTGGAAAGGCCGTGTGCAAGGGTGGTTTTACCCATACCCGGCAAATCTTCTAGCAATAAATGACCACCGGCTAACAGCGCGGTGAGGGCAAGTCTTACCTGATTGGATTTCCCAAGAATCACATGATTCAATTGGGATGAGGCAAGGGAAATTAGCTCTTGGGCAGATTGGCTCACAGTAGTATCTCAGGGGTTGAGTTATTTTTATTTTCACTGCAACCATAGGATACAACCCTCGCGAATTCAAATTGATCCGCGTAACGGTTGCTTTAGGAGAAAATTACAGATACGTGGTCTCAGCTTGATCGAAACAATGGCTCAGCGGCTTTTATAAATGTTGGGTTAAATTTCCTTTTGACATTGACCGACCAGCAAACTAATAATCCTTGCTGCAAACAAGCCAATGGAAACCTGCGCATGAGTCGTTCCTCCTATTTACAAGCCGATACAATCGCCCTGCACTCTGGTTACCAACCAGAAAGTGACCATGGTTCGCGAGCGGTGCCGATCTACCAAACCACTTCGTATGTATTCGATGACGTGAGCCAAGCCTCTTCATTGTTTAATGTCGAACAAGGTGGGCACATTTACAGTCGCATGACCAACCCAACCGTTGCGGTATTGGAGCAGCGTATTGCCGCATTAGAAGGTGGTAGTGGCGCAATTTGTACCGCTTCGGGAATGAGTGCGCTGTATATGACGTTTACCACGCTGTGTTCTGCGGGCGATCACATCATTTCTTCGGCGCAGATTTACGGTTCAACGGCGACACTCCTTAGTCATACATTAAAACGTTTTGGCATTAGCTGCACCTTCGTGGCTATTAACGATCAGGACGCGATAAAAGCCGCGATTCAGGACAATACAAAAATAGTGTTCTGTGAATCTATCGGTAATCCCGGGCTGGAAGTGTCGGATTTAGATGCGATTTGTGCCACCGCACATGAAGCAGGCCTGCCTGTGGTTATTGATGCAACCTTTGCTACACCGAGCTTAAACCGCCCCATTGAGCACGGTGTCAATATCGTGGTTCACTCCGTGACAAAATGGATGGGCGGACATGGTGTTGCAGTTGGCGGCGTGGTGGTTGATGGTGGAAACTTTGACTGGAAAGCCAGTGGACGCTTCCCTGAACTCACCGAGCCTTATGCACCGTTTCACGGCATCAAGTTTTGGGATGAATTTGGCCCTTCAGCCGTAGCAATGAGAATGCGTGCGGAATCGATGCGTGACCTAGGCGCAGCGATGAGTCCCAACAGTGCATTCCTGCTATTACAAGGCATCGAAACGCTATCACTGCGTATGAAACAGCACGTTGCCAATGCCCATGAATTAATGAATTGGCTGCTGGAACAAGAAAACGTGTCTTGGGTTAACCATCCGGACTTAGAAACCAATAAAACCCATGATGTAGCGACACGTCTATTCCCTAAAGGCGCGGGTTCAATGGTATGTTTTGGTGTTGAAGGCGGTCGAGATGCAGGCGCTGCCTTTATCGATGCCTTACAACTCGGCTCCAACCTCGCCAATGTCGGTGACTCGCGTACCTTAGTGCTGCATCCTGGTAGCACCACTCACTCGCGCTTGACGCCAGAGCAAATGGCCGCCGGTGGAATCAGTGAAGATATGATTCGGGTATCTGTCGGTATCGAGGATATTAAAGACATTAAAGCAGATTTTGCAAATGGCTTAAGAGCGGCTAAGCGTGCGGCGGGGGCGAGCTAATGGAACTTCAAGTTAACGGTAAGCTCACTTTCGCTGCAACCGGCGGAAAAGAATTTGATAGTAGTTTGCCAACCGTCTTATTTATACATGGCAGCGGTATGGATCATCGGGCATGGGCATTGCAAACGCGCTGGTTCGCGTTTCACGGTTACTCAGTCTTAGCACCAGATTTTCCGGGGCATAGCTTGTCTGAAGGCGACGCGATTGAAAGCATTGAGGCAATGGGCGTTTGGCTGGATGATTTCTTAAGTGCAGCAGGTGTTGAAAAAGCGCATGTGGTAGGGCATTCGCAAGGCTTCTTATCTGCTTTGGAACTTGCCCATAATCATCCTGAAAAAGTGCTTTCGCTGACAGGTATTGGAACCGCTGCGGCGATTCCGGTTAATCCTGCGTTGATTGAAACGGCTGAAGTCGTTCCCGCTAAAGCGGCCGATATGATGCTGCAGTGGGGCTTTGGGCCAGCGGCGCAATACGGAATTAGTGCGGTACCTGGCATGCAGCCGATTGCGATTGGGCGGCAGATAATGGCGAATAATCCACTGGCGGTCGATTTGAAGGCCTGTGCTAATTATGAGGCGGGCGCGGCGATTGCGGAGAAGCTGGATGTACCGAGTTGTTTGATTTTGGCAGGAAAAGATCGCATGACGCCGTTAAAAGCGGGGAAAGCGTTGGGTGTGGCTTTGAAAGCGCAGATTACGGTGTTGCCAGAATTTGGGCATATGTTGCCGGTTGAAGCGCCCAAGCAGAGTTTACAGGCGCTTCGGGCATTTATCAGTAGTTTGTAGATTTTGGATACAATCGATTAAGATATTTAGGTAGAGAAATGGAAATTAAAAAGGTCGCGGTGATTGGTGCAGGCACCATGGGTGCTGGTATTGCGGGTCAGGTTGCGAATGCTGGGGTTGAGGTTTGGTTGTTAGATCTGCCGACGGATTCTGGCACTGATGCAGAGGGCAATGCGCTTGATGTGAATGCGGTGGCAGAGCGTGGTTTGCAGCGCTTACGTGATCCTGATGCACCAGGCCTGATGAGTGAGGCGGCTGAAGCGAATATACATTTAGGCAATATTCGCGACGATTTCCAGCAGCTAGCGGATTGTGACTGGGTTGCAGAAGCCGTTGTTGAGCGTTTGGATATCAAGAAGGATTTGTATAAGCGTCTTGATGAGACTTGCCATGCAGAAGCAATCATCACCTCTAATACTTCGACGATCCCTATTAGCTTGCTGGTTGAGGACATGTCGGAGGCGTTCCAGAAGCGTTTCGCGATTACGCATTTCTTTAACCCTGTTCGCTTTATGCGTTTGTTGGAACTGGTACGTGGTGAGCATACCGATCAGGCGGTGATCGACACACTTGATGCATTTTGCGAGCAGAACCTTGGAAAAGGCGTGGTTAACTGCGCGGATACACCGGGATTCTTAGGCAATCGCGTCGGTGTTTATGCGATTCAATGTGCGCTGCATGCGGCTTTAGATTTAGGACTGACAGCACCAGAGGCTGATGCTTTGTTTGGTCGCCCGATGGGTATCCCTAAGACGGGAGTATTCGGGTTGTATGACCTGATCGGCATCGATTTAATGTCGGATGTAGTGCAGAGTTTGGTGAATATTCTCCCTGACGGCGATGCCTTTCACAAAGAAGCAGGCGTTGTGCCGTTAATGAGCGAGATGATCGCAAATGGCCAAACGGGTAATAAACAAGGCAAAGGTTTCTATCGTACCGATGAAGC
>ENA-ORXR01000718-ORXR01000718.1-marine-metagenome-genome-assembly--contig:-NODE-718-length-41290-cov-5.669886_pt1 | contig 41290 bp, 37 predicted proteins | sample MGYA00237866_ERZ511479 | MGnify/ENA metagenome assembly ERZ511479
CCGGGCAGTTGTCCACATCGTTATCGATACCATCGCCATCAGTGTCGTTGCCGTTGACATCATCGCAAGCATCGCCTGTACCGTCTTCGTCTATGTCTGCTTGATTGGCATTGGATATTGCCGGGCAGTTGTCCACATCGTTATCGATACCATCGCCATCAGTGTCGTTGCCGTTGACATCATCGCAAGCATCGCCTATACCGTCTTCGTCAATGTCTGCTTGATTGGCATTGGATATTGTCGGGCAGTTATCCACATCGTTATCGATACCATCGCCATCAGTGTCGTTGCCGTTGACATCATCGCAAGCATCGCCTAAACCGTCTTCGTCGACGTCTGCTTGATTGGGATTGGCTATTGTCGGGCAGTTGTCCACATCGTTATCGATACCATCGGCATCAGTGTCGTTGTCGTTAGCATCATCACAAGCATCGCCTAAACCGTCTTCGTCGATGTCTAACTGATCAGGGTTCGCAACCCTGGGACAGTTGTCAGCATCAAAAGAAAAACCATCCAGATCAAAATCGGGATCTGCATTGTTTCCAGGATCAGTGCCTTGTGAGATTTCCTGCGCGTTGTTGAAGCTGTCACCGTCATCGTCAAAGGCATCCAGACCTTCGTCGAAATCGGAAGCCGCAAAAACTGCGGTGGCGCCAGAGCCTACGCTTTCGCTGCGTGACCTGTTCCCTAATTGAATAAGACGCTCGGTTGTAGCGTAAAAATCTACCGTCACCAAAGGTTCAGTGTTTTCTCTGACTTGGGCTTGCCCGCGCCATATATTGCCTACACGAGTCAGGGCAATGACATTACCGTTCACAGCGGCGCCCGCGTCGATTTGCGTTCTTGATTCCAAGGGAGAATTTTCAAGCGCCGCAGGTAGACTAATCTGTACATTAAGCGTCACATTTACGGGGGCGCTGGGTGGGTCCATAGGATCGTCAAAAAGAAAGCCGCCCCTGCGCTCATCCAGATTTGAAAATCCGTCGTTATCGTCATCCAATGATGATGTATCAAACTCATTGCTGAGGAATCTCAATATGACTGGTTCCGGGTTATCTCGTGGTCCAGCATTTAATGGCTTGGTTGCAATGGCCAAAGCCAAAAACTTATCGCCGATAACTTCGAACCATTCCAGCGTTACATCCGATGTGGAATTTTCAGGCAAGTTCGTCACGTAACGATAGTCACCATTCTCATCAGGAACTATTTTGCTAATGACTCCGCCGATGATTACCTGCAATATCAGATTATCCTTCACGATCATACGCGATGACAACAACATGTCGGGCGCTGTGAATGACATGTTTGCGTTACCGTTGCCGACTTCTACGTCACCCGTGTCACCGCTCTGGCTGCAGGCATTGAGAATGAAAGCCGCCGATATCAAAATGGCTAATTTCAGGCTATTATTTAATTTTTTCATTGTTAGTGCTGATTTCTTATTCATCGTGATCTAGTCAGGGGGTCACTTTCGATCGTTACTGGAACCATCTGTCCTCCCGAATCTCCGTCTGAGCCACTGTCTGCCGCCGAAACAAGTGCACCGACTACCAGGACCCCGACAACTCCGACAGCAATTTTCTGGGTGGTGCTCAGTGATCCCAGTAGTGATGTGGATTCTTGCGCTGCCGGCTTGTTGTTGGCCAGGCTCGCAGGCCTGTCAACCAGCGAACGTTTCAGGGGGTCGAAGGATACGCCTTGTAGTGTGCGATTTCCCGCTTCGTCCTTGGCTTCGATATAGTATTCAATCACATCGACTGCTGATGGTATGTCCTGCGATGGAATGGTAATCGAGTAAAGATCAGTTTCGCCGATTCGGGACATCTCACCTCTTTCGTAAGTATCTTCTACTCCGAAGCGATATAGAAAAACAAGGGTGGCAACGCTCTGATTATCTGTCGCTGACACGGTGAAAACCTGCGCATCCCCCTTACGCGCCTCATCGACCGAATCGAATCCCACTTTGGGAGGTTCGGTGTCCAGAGTTTGCGCATAAGTGGGCGACAATGCGAACAGCATCGTAGCTACGATGACATGACAAGCCATTAAAGCACGCGAAAGACCGCGGCGTCGTGGAGACGAACCCTTCATAAATGCATTTACCGTTTAAGCCGCTTACCAGCGGATAGAGGACCAACCGTCGTCTTCTTTGATTGAAGAGAGTCGTACAGAGCCCAAATTTAGTGGTGGTCCAGTGACTGAACCATCGGCGCGTGTAAGGCGTGTGATTTGCAAAGTACCCTGGATCTCACCGTTTGCATCCAGCGTAGATACGTTTCGCAGCTGCGCTTGAATAGAGGTGTTGTTTTCAAACATCTGCATGACCTGCTGAATTCTGACGCCGGAACGTTGTGTCAGTTGAATGACAGCGTTGATGTCACGATTTTCAATGGCACTTTCCAATTGCGCGAATCGGCCATAAACCTGTTGCAAATCAGCATCACTAATACGTCGTTCAACCCCTGATATCACAGGGTCCGAATCGGGTTGCGTCTGTGGGGTAAGCAACCCCGTCTGAGTTTCTCTTTCACGAGCTTCATTCAGTCGCTGCAAATCATCGGCTTCTCGCTGGTTTGCAACGATGCCCTCACGTGATTCAGGTGCTGCTGCAAGCTGATCATTGGGTTGTCCCTGCTCTGCGCGTTGCTGTGCAAGCTGCTGATCTGCCAGAACGCGTTCTTGCCTGGCCACTTCCAATTGTTCCTGTCGTGCTCGCTCTTGCGCAAGCCGGTCAGCTCTTACTTGTGCCGCAGCGCTGGCCTGTGCGGCCTGCTGAGCCACTGATTGGGCATCTTGTGCACGTTCAGAGGCAGCCAGTCGTTCGGCCTCAGCGCTTTGAACTTCTGCACGACGCGCCTCTTCGGCTGCTTGTTCAGCTTCTGCCAATCGCGCAGCTTCTGCCACTTGCTCAGCTTCTGCCTGACGCGCGACTTCGGCTACGCGATCAGCTTCTGCCTGACGCGCGGCAACGGCTGCTCGCTCGAGCTCTGTCCGTTCTATTTCAGCTGCCCGTTCAGCTTCTGCAAGTCGCTCGGCCTCGGCTACTCGTTCAGCTTCTGCAAGTCGCTCGGCCTCAGCTACTCGTTCAGCTTCTGCAAGTCGCTCGGCCTCGGCTACTCGTTCAGCCTCTGCGAGACGCGTCGCCTCGGCTATTCGTTCAGCTTCTGCAAGACGCTCGGCCTCGGCTACCCGTTCAGCCTCTGCAAGACGCGTCGCCTCGGCTACTCGTTCAGCCTCTGCAAGACGCTCGGCCTCGGCTACTCGTGCAGCCTCTGCAAGACGCGTCGCCTCAGCTACTCGTTCAGCCTCTGCAAGACGCTCGGCTTCTGCAGCGCGTGCAGCCGCTTCCTGACGTGCTGCTTCGACTTGTTGCCCGACATCCGCCAACTGCTCTTCCTCATTTCTGACGAGACGGTCAGCTTCTGCAAGCTCTGTATCATCTGGCAGAGCTTGTGAGCCAACATTTCCACCTTGCCTCAAATCAACAATACGAGTTTTGATATCGTTAAATTCAGGAGCGCCATATCCAAAGATAGTACGATCCATTGTCTGCATGGCAAGATCTGCCTCGTCAAGATTACCTTGCTCTAGCAAACCCTCCAGATTGGCAAGTTCTTCCTTGAACTTTGCGTTCAGAGAACTGGGGGCGTTTGTATTGGCCACGACTGCAGGCGTCTCCAGCGGTGACTCATCGGCGCCGGTATCAGCCACATCGTCAGTACTGCCTGTGAAGCCTGCGATGGTGTTGTCTGTCCACTGGATGGCACTGTCTGTCCACTGCTTGACTGTCAGGTTGACTGTTGGGTTACTATAAAAAACAGAACCGATGCCTGCGACCACTAATAAGGCGCCGAAGGTATAACCTGTTTTGCGCAAAAGGCTTGTTCGGGGCTGGTCGAAACGTAAAGGCGTTGCATGTGCGGTTTTGTCGACCCATTGATCGCTATCTGGCCAATCGTCGTCTTCAAAGTCAAATTGGGCGTTGTCAGGCCTATCCAGCCGGTCGAGCTCGGAGAGGTCTACATCGCCGCGTAATGGTCGCGGAACATCTTTTTCTACTGGACGTATGCCATCGGTCAACGGCGGTGGTGGCGCTACCGGATCGCCGGGTCTCGGTGCTCTCAGAGGTCCCGATTGCGAGACTCGTACGGGTTTTCTGATTACCGGAAAAGGTTTTTCTGCATTCGAGGCATTCGCCGGACTTCGTGGAGCATTCCGTGGATCATGCGCACTAGCGTCGCCATCAACGTCGCCTGATGGCTCGCGCGCATTACTGTCGTTATCGTTGTCCAGAAAATCGAATAACGATTCCGATTCGTCACTGTTCGCTTTGTCGGGCAAAGATTGCATGTCTTGAGTCTGCTGTCCGAGTTAGTCGGCATTTGAGATTACAAACGACATGATAACGGATAGGGCATCCGGATTAATGAGAATCCTGAGACCATTCAACAGTTTACTCTCATTTTTATTACCAATTCTGGTCGAAAGTGGGGACTAAAACACTATTTCAGCTACTTTAAAACATCAATCTGGCATTATATTGCTCATGCAAACAATAATTACAATGCCAGCAGAACTTCCCATTGCTCAAATGCCAGACCTAAGGACAAATGCGCTGGCAACAATATCATCACGCTAGTAGCACTTTGTGGTCCCTCTACCATCCAGGCGCCTGACTTCTGACCCAGCAATGACTTATTAGGACCTGAGACATGCCCCGGGGCGTGAAGTATCCTCGGATCAGGGACCTCCGTATTGGCTGCCACAAGCCCATCATCGTCCTTCCATATCAGCCTTGCAGTGCCAGGTTCAAGTGTGGCAATCAAGGACTGGACATCGATCTGGCTGCGTTGTCTGGCTGTAGCATCCGGTGTAGCTGGCTGCAACAACATGGGTTGAGCCTCGGGATAGACGATCTTTCTAACCTGATGCCCGGAGTTATCAAAACTCAACAACACGCGTTGTTCGCTAGCAATCACAGTAGTCATCATGCCAGCAAGGCACAGAAAACATATCAATCGGCAAGTCATGAATTTCATAGTGAGCTAATGCTCCAGGTCCAGGTGAAGATACCCGCGTGAGGAGGCTCCACTTTGATCTTCCCGGTAGTGTCCGTCACGGTAAGCGTTAGTTCATGATCCCCCTCAGGAAGAGTCAGGAGAAGTTCAGAAAGTGTCTCGTTGGCAATCGCTTCGATCAGGGCATCGTCATCTTCACCAGCGCTCAACACCACAGTGGGTTGCTCAGTCGTCGAATCAGCAGGAGCGCCGTCAAACGCCGGAAGCACTGTTTCACTAGTGGGTATCAGCGGCTCGCCGTTCAGGCTCCAGACAATCTCCTGAACATCATCACCAAATACCGTTGTAATACTAAATTGCTCTGGCTCATTGGCAATTACTTGCATTGACTGCACACGTGGAGAAAGCTCGCGAACACCTTCCGTAAGTGTGTACAGTCGCAATATCCATTGCTCGCTGTTGATCGGGCCGAACGGCGAATCGAAGCTACGCATGCGACTGTCTTCGGTGCCTCGATAAACACCTGTGGATCGATACAAACCACCTTCAAATATCCCTACCCCTTCATCGCCTGCAAATTCGGGTAATGGCACTGATGGATCGATCCAGTGGGCCCAGGGAACCTCGCGAGGATCGTCAAGAACAGACACGTTTTTAAAACGACCTTCTTCGAAGGCTGGCATTCCTGCAACGACAGGAATCAGATTATCAACATACTCATCGGCAAGATCAGCAAGGCTGTGCCCCATCTCATGCAATGCGACCTCTGGATAAAATGCAGATGTAATAGCCACACTACTGCCACTGTTTCCGCTACCGCCAAACCGGATATCGTTGACCAGTAGAATGATCTGGTCGAAGTCCGGGTACTCATTTAGAGAAGCTTCCTGAAGTTTGAACATATTCGCGCAAACCAGTCGCGGTATGGACCGACAGTTGTAAGCACTGTCGAATGCGGTGTCACGTTTATCAATCTCGTCGCTGTCGTCAGAGCCTGATTGCTGTGAAACCGTTTGTATCATATGAAAATTGAACGCACCCAAATGCTCAGAGATACCTTCGTCCGAGCGGATATAATCAATGACATTATCCACATGACGACGAAACGTGCGCTCCTCATCTATTGCATATCCATCGCCGAGAATGACGATGTGCACGCCCTTGCCTTCTTTAAAGCCGGACAAGGTGGTGCCGTTGCCAGATGCTGTTCTCGGGTAGACATCTATAACGATATCCTCGCGGATTACCGCACCGCGTGAATCCCGACCCACTATGGTCAGTTCGGTTTTCTGCGCCTGATTGATGTCAAGTACTTGTAAATCGATCTTACTGCCGTTCACTGACGTTTCAAACAGCGGATTAGGCTCGACGCTGATAGTTACACCATCGCTATCCAGATCTTCGGGGAACACGTTGAAATTTACCGATTGCATCCCGTAAAGCTCTTGAGGTGCCTGCCCGACATTCAGGGCTGGCGGGTCGTTGATATCAATGACGTTGATTTCAAAGTCCACATAGGTATCTCTAAGCCCTGTCGAATCGGTGACCGTGAGACTCATGCCGTCGAACAGACCGATATCCGTTTGTTCCGGTATTCCTGACAACACTGCTGTATCCGGGTTCAGAGTAAGCCAGTCAGGCAAGTTTGTTGCACTGAAAACAAGCGGGTCACCATCACCGTCGGTGGCATTAAGAATGGTTGAGTAAAGCCTTCCCTGATCAGCAGTCGTTTCGATTTCCCTGTTGAGCACAGGTGCGTCTGCAACAGGCGTTATGGTTATGAGCACTGAAACATTCTGACCATCAGAGCCAGCGTAGATGAAGCTATCGTCACCGTGAAAATTCAGTAGAGGCGTGTACTGGAAGATTCCACCTTGAGAACGCAATGTCAGCTCGCCTGCCCCCGGTAAGGCTCTAATATCGACATTGGTGGCTGAGTCGCTCTGGTCGGGCAACAAAAACAGGCCGTTCAGGACGTCATCCTCTTCGATAGTAAATCGCAGGCTTGCGGTTGAGGGCTCGAAGTCACCCTCTATCGGGGTGCCCGCCGGACTGGTGTCGTCGAATAATACAACAGGTGGCCCAGACCCGCCGCCCGAATCGCAGCCAGCGAGTGCCAAGCTGCCACATGTGAGCACCGACAAGACTTTACGCAAAGGGATCATCACTTTTCCGACGGTAGTCTCACGGTTCATGGCCTCCAGCCTCAAAACAACTATCTCTACAGCTAGCTACATAGCTTATTACAAATCCTGATGCTCTAACGCAGTTTCTATGTAAATTTTTCTTAACAATTTTGCCACGGGACCCGGGGTACCGTCTCCGAGTGTCACTCCGTCAATATTGACAACCGGCATAACGAAAGTCGATGCGCTGGTAATAAACGCTTCAACCGCCTGCCGTGCCTGTTCGATGGAAAAAGGCTCTTCGACGACAGCATAGCCAGCCTCTTTGGCAAATTTTAGTACAGCTTGTCGTGTGATACCGCTCAGGATCTCTGTGCCCAGATGGCGTGTCTGGATTTTTTTGTCAGCAGTAACAATATAGGCATTATTGGATGTGCCCTCTGTGACCAGTCCATCCTCGACCATCCATGCGTCGTGTACACCAGCATCCAGGGCGGCCTGTTTGCCCATGCTGGGCGCCAGTAAACCTACGGTTTTTATATCACGTCGTTTCCAGCGAAGATCCGGGATGGAGATGACGTGAATGCCTGCTTCCGCTGCGGGTGAGTGAAGCAGGTCTTTCTCTTGAGTGAACATCACAAGCGAAGATCGGACATTCTTCGGGTAGCCGAAATCCCGGTCAGCAACGCCACGCGATACTTGCAGGTAAAGCAGACCTTCTGTCACGTTGTTAAGCTCCAGAAGTTTCATCTGGGCGGCCACAATATCCTCATCGAGGCACGGCGGTGCCATGGATAGTTCAGACAGGGAACGGGCCAGCCGTTTCAGATGAGCCGTGTTGTCAATCAGCTTACCGTTAAGAACGGTAGATACTTCATAGACAGCATCAGCAAATAAAAATCCACGATCAAGCACCGAGATTTTGGCGTTCTCTTCTGCGACAAATTCGCCGTTTACATAGAAGGTTCTACTCATAGCGACAGTGGTCCTCGAAAGCGAGTTGTCTAAGGTCAGCGTTAACCCTTATATTAACCCTGATGTTAACTAATGAAATTTTCGCGTCACATAACCTCTGTGATGCTTTTCGACGAGTCATTATAGTACTTGAATCCTAGTACTCAAAACGACCCGAGTCCGGAGAGCCTGATATTTTACGCAGACAGCGGCCACCGCGTAAACGATGATTTTTCGGCAAGTAGGGGGATGCTCCAAGCCCGGTCTTCCGGGATCAGCCTTCCGCAGGTATCTGGACTGGGCGTGCTCGTGGCTTCAAGAATTGCCCAGGCTAGTCGTCCGCCCACCCGAAAAATCAGGATGCTAATATTTCGGGTGGGCGCACTACAAAGATAACAGCGCGTTCATTTGAGTGATGGATTGCACTTCGAAGTGTGCCTCAGCCTTCCCGTTGGGCCATTTATCTTTGTGTTGATTGAACCAAACGGCCTGTAAGCCAGCTGCCAAAGCGCCTCCTACGTCTGTCACCGGGTTGTCGCCGATATGCAGTACCTGATGTGCAGCTACGCCGAAATGCTCTCGGCAACGCTTAAACATATCAGCATGCGGTTTGGCCTTGAGCTCAAGATCAGCTGCATATATTTTATTGAAAAACCGGTCTATACCGATGTAAGCCAGATCGGCGTTACCGTTGGTAATGGCGGCCAGTGAATATCGTTCGCTCAGGCGTTGCAGAAGGCCAATGACTCCCGGATAGATGACAACCTCGCTGCGCGCCCGATAAAACTTATCGAAAGCCTCGGTTGCCATCGACTCGGGATAGTCGAATTGCAACAACAGGCTGCGCAGACCTTGCATCCGCATTGCCGTAACACAACCGGCAAGCTCGGGGTGTTGCTCGCGGACCATCACCCGGAACTGAAGTAGTGATTGCGGATCATGAGCTGCGGTTATTCGCGGCGTATTTTCTGCGTGCCAATCGAACAGAGCCTGTTCTGCGTTGGCTATTGCGGGGGCACAATCCCAGAAGGTATCGTCAAGATCAAATGAGACAACCTTGATAGCATCGATAGATCCAATGGCACGTTGCATAGTCAATCGCTGATCAGAAGTACATGCATACGACGTGGTCCGTGAGCACCAATTTCAAGGGTCTGTTCGATGTCAGCGGTGCGCGAAGGTCCGGTAATGAAATTAACCGCACGAGGCATGACATCCATTGAGCGCAACAATGGAAATACATCATCGACATGCTTCACAAGCTGCGATTCACGAACCACAATGATGTGCGTTTCCGGTAAAAAATTAAGTGTTGCCGGCGTCTGCCCGTCACTGACAGTGACGACACTGCCGGTCTCAGCCACCGCAGCAATACAAGGTGTGATACTTACCTTTTCCACGCCAGATGCCGGCCCCTGCCCGTAGTGCTCAGGCCACTGAACCCTGTCCAGGGCGGGCGCCACGGTGACATCACCTGCCTGTGAGACATCCACACCTTCGGACCCAAGGTAGGCTACAACCTCTTCAACGCACTGTTCGATGGTGGGCAAACGGGCAACCGTCATCAACACCGACTCCATGGAAGTTATCAGCGTGGCAACCAGATCATCGGCAACGTATGGCAAAGTGTGGCGCTTCCCGCCCTGTAAGCGATTAGCGACATCCCGCGGCATCTCACGCACGCCCAACTGCGCCTCTGAGGGTGATCGGCCCAGCGCTTCAGCGATGTTTGACAATACCTTGTCCCGGGCACTCATGAACCGGATTGCCTGCTATCGAGGCGGTGTTCCGGTGACTTGCCGCGCACTGATGCACGGTACTGCTGCATGAACGTAGAGGGCCCCTGTGGCGCAGGTAAATCACGCTCCCTGGTCCATGCACCTGCCATTGGAAGACGCCGAAAACGACCTTGCCGGGTACCCATTCGGGCAAGCACCCTTACACCGATGGACGTCAAGCTGCGATAAAGCGCAGGACGCTTTGCAATGGCTGCCCAGATAGCCAGACCATATCGGGCCGAAGGCGTCTGCAGCGATTTGATAAACGTCTGACGTCGATGTTCACGCAGCAATTTCGGCAATGGAATACTCATCGGGCAGACCTCTGCACATCGCCCATTCAGTGTGCATGCATGCGGTAAATCCGGCGAGTTCTCGATGCCCGTCATAACCGGTGTCACTACTGAACCCATTGGACCCGGATACACCCAGCCGTAGGCATGGCCGCCCACTGCACCATACACCGGACAGTGATTCAGGCAAGCACCACATCGAAAGCACCGAAGCATCTCCCGCAGCTCACCGGCGAGCATCTCGGTGCGATGATTATCAACGAGTACCACATGGAACTGTTCAGGTCCATCGGTGTCTTCGGTGTGGGCAGGCCCACTCATCAGACTTGTATAATTTGAATAATGCTGCCCGGTGGCACTGCGTGCCAGCAATCTCAACAAACAGCTGGCATCCTCAAGAGTGGGAATCACTTTTTCTATACCAACAATAACAATCTGCACGCGTGGAAGATTAGAAGTCAAATCACCATTGCCTTCATTGGTCACCAGCACATGCTGACCGGTTTCTGCGATCAGAAAATTAGCACCCGTAATGCCCACATCGGCGGTACGAAATTTCTCCCGCAAAACCGATCGTGCCTCATTGACCAATGCGGCTCTGTCAACAAGTCGTTCATGCAAACCATACTGTGCATGATGTTCGTGAAACAGATCAGATACCTGCTCAAGCGTTTTGTGAATGGCAGGCGCGATAATATGACTCGGTGCCTCCTTGGCCAGCTGAATAATATACTCGCCCAGGTCAGTCTCTATAGGCTGTATTCCCGCTTTCTCGATAGCCTCATTCAGGTTGGCCTCTTCACCCACCATCGACTTGCCCTTGGTGACAGTTTTCGCATTGGCAGATTTGCAGATATCGACAATGATGTCATTGGCATCAGCCGAAGTTTGAGCCCAGTGCACATGTCCGCCGTGGGCGATGACCTTTGATTCATACGCCAGCAGGTAATGATCAAGGTTTTCCAGCACATGATTTTTAAGTAGCCTGGCGTCATTGCGTATCTGTTGCCATTCGGGCACCAGCGCAACAGCTGCTGCACGCTTTCCAATAAAGCCGTCTTTAACCTTACCCAGGGCCTGCTTCAGATTGTCATCAAGCAGCGCTGTACTGGCATTGGTTTTAAATGAGCGTGACTGGGATTGCATGCCGTTATTACCTTGTTGCACCTGATGCAGGCACGCTGTCGGTGCCTTCACCAATGGCAGAACCGTCAGCCATTCCGGCCAGCACTTCTGCGAAATGGTAGACCTGCGTTGGCTCCTGGAGTCGGCTTAGTCTGCCACTGATGTTCAGCAGACATCCCATATCACCACCTAACAATGCGCTGGCGCCCGTTTGTTTTACCAAAGCCACTTTGTCGCTGACCATGCGTTCGGAGATGTCGGGGAACTTGACGCAAAACGTACCACCGAAGCCACAGCACACATCGGTATCTTCCATCTCCCTAAGCTCAAGGCCTGCGACATTGTCCATCAACTTACGTGCCTGTTTTTTTATACCCAGTTCGCGCAGACCACTGCAGCTATCGTGATAGGTCACGCTTTTGTCGAACCGCGCATCGAAGTCAGACATGCCGCGCACATCAACCAGAAAACTCGATAACTCATGACAGCGGCTGGCGAACTGTTCTGCCTTTGCCAGCCACTGTGGCTCATCCTTGAATAGTTCAGGGTAATGTTTGATCAGCATGCCGGCACAAGAGCCCGAGGGCACCACGATGTAATCGAACCCTTCGAAGGCTGTGATGGTGTTTCTGGCAATATGCCGGGAGGTGTCGTCGTCACCGCTATTGAACGCGGGTTGGCCACAACAGGTCTGTAATTCCGGAACCGTTACGAGGCAGCCTGCCAGCTCTAGCAATCTGATAGCAGCAAAGCCGACACTTGGCCGGTGCAGATCGACAAGACAGGTGACAAAAAGCCCCACATGGGGGGCCTGAGCTTCAGCGCGGCTCATGCAATTTCCGGGATAGACTAATGTAGCCCTATAATACGCTAATGATGAATCATTCAGATGTGACCATTAGTACCTTCAGCCACACAGGAGAGCAAACGCTCGCTGTGGATCACTACCCTGCCAGCAAGGGTAGTAACGTGCCTCATATCATGTTCTGTGGTGGCTTCCATTCATCAATGCAAGGCACCAAGGCCTGCGCCATTAAAGCGCTTTGTCTTGAAAACAACTGGCATTACACTCGCTTTGACTACCGTGGTCATGGGCAGAGTAGCGGAGAAGCGGCAGCCTTTACTCTGACCGACTGGCTGGATGACACCTTGGCGGTGCTCGACCAACAGCAACTGCCCACCCTGCTCATTGGTTCATCCATGGGCGCATGGCTTGCAACTCTGGCAAGCCTGCGCAGGCCCGATTCGGTCACAGCGTTACTATTACTGGCGGCGGCTCCTGATTTTCTGTCGGAGCTCGTTGCGCCAGAACTCTCGGTTGCCGATAAGTGGGACTTGCAACAGGGCAAAGTGGTGAATTTGGCTAGCCACTACGACGACAGGCCCTATCCAATATCTCAGGCTTTATTGGATAGTGCTATGAGTTTGTCGTTGCTTGACAATGACGCCCTGCTCGCTCTGCATTGTCCAGCACGATTGATACACGGCACAGCGGACGCTGATGTGCCGTACGAGTTATCGACAAGACTGATGAGCAAGATGCCACCTGGGCACGATGCCAGACTTGCATTGCTGCACGGCGCGGATCATCGACTATCCGATACAGGCTCTTTGTCGTATATAGAAAAAGAAATCCATACCTTGATCAACGATCTGCATGAACAAATATCAAGCCCCTGATGAGACGCTAGCCGATAAGGGTCCGTCCCATAATAACTTGAGCATCTCAGGTGCTCAGGCGCTCGTCCAGCAAGGACGGATACGGGCGAATAGCGGGCTATTCAACCGCCGAACAACGCAGCGGGGCGAGATGCATGGGCGCCTGAGATGCCAAAGTTATTGTGGGACGGGCCCTAATGCTGCAGGATGATCTCATTCGCGCCACGGATACAGGACTGGTGTGCGATGCCGGGCAATTTGTCATCGATCCATGGAAAGAGACCGCTGTTGCGCTGATCACTCATGCACATGCTGATCATGCAAGACCCGTCGCGCAAATATATTACGCCAGTGAGTCTTCAGTGCCGCTACTGAAAAAGCGACTCGGTGATGACAAGGATATCCGTGGTATCGCTTTTGGCAAACCACTATTATTGGGCAAAACCAGCGTCTCGTTTCATCCCGCAGGTCATGTTCTGGGTTCGGCGCAAATCAGAGTAGCTTATAAAGATGACGTCTGGGTTTTCACTGGTGACTTCAAACGTGATCATGATCCTAGCTGTGAGGCGTTCGAGCTTGTCCCCTGCGATACGTTTATTACTGAAGCTACATTTGCACTTCCCGTATATCGCTGGCAACCGGGTAGTGTGGTTGCCGAGGAGATCTGGCACTGGTGGCAAGCCATGCGCAAGGCACAACGGCCCGCCGTGCTGTTTGCCTATTCACTGGGCAAAGCGCAACGCGTATTAAGTGAGCTCAGCGCTTTCACCGATTCACCGGTATATCTGCATGGTGCGGTGGATCCGCTAACGGAAATCTATCGTGCAGCCGGAATTCAGATGCTTGCTACACATCCCGTTGACTTGAACGACAAGACAGTCGACTACAGAGGTCAGTTAATCATCGCGCCACCTGGCGCTAGTGGTTCGGCATGGATGCGACGATTTCCCAAAGCATCCACAGGCTTTTGCAGCGGATGGATGCGAGTGCGTGGTAATCGGCGACGGCGCGGTTATGAACGCGGCTTTGTCTTGTCTGATCATGCCGACTGGCCGGGCCTACTCGACACCATTGAACAAACGGGGGCTACCCGCATACTGACTACGCACGGAGATTCCGGTGCCCTGGTGCGACTGCTGCGTGAGCGGGGCCTGGATGCCGCAGCGCTGGAGACACGCTATAGCGACGATTCGGACACCGACGAGTAAAATTTTTCATGCAATCGTTCAGCCGCCTGTATCAGACACTCGACCAGACAACATCAACTAATGCGAAAGTCGCTGCCATGGTGCAGTACTTTAACGATGCGCAGGCGAATGATGCCGCCTGGGCCGCCTATTTTCTGAGTGGTCGGAGACTGAAGCGACTCATAGGAGCCGCAACGTTGCGCAGCTGGTTGATGTCCAGTTGCGATCTGCCTGATTGGCTTATTGAGGATACTTATGCCAGCGTAGGCGATCTTGCGGAGACTATCGCTCTGTTGGTGGCAACCCCGGGCAGCTCAACACAATCACAGACACTGAGTGACTGGTTAGAGCGCAAGATTTTAGCTTTGCGTTCTGAGGATGTCACCGAGCAGGAATGCATTGTTCGGCATTGGTGGCAATCCTTGAACTATGAAGAATGTTTTATTGTTAACAAGCTGCTCACCGGAGCGCTTCGCGTTGGCGTGTCGCAGATATTGCTGGCCCGAGCGGTTGCCGAGCACGCCGGGCTACCGCGTGATCTTATCCTGCACAGGTTGATGGGCGAGTGGACACCGGATGAACAATTCTGGAAACAATTGACGGCAGTTGATATCGGTGAGGTCGTGCCCTCCCGACCCTACCCTTTCTGTCTTGCCTCACCCCTGGAGACATCTCCCGACAGCCTTGGCGATGTATCGCAATGGATAGCAGAATGGAAGTGGGACGGCATACGCTGCCAGCTTATTCGTCGCCAGGGCGAAACGTATCTATGGTCGCGTGGCGAGGAACTGATTGGCGAGCGTTTCCCTGAAATTGTCAATGCCGCTGCCTCCTTACCTGACGGCAGCGTACTGGATGGCGAAATTCTGCCATGGAATGACGATGGCGTTATGCCATTCGCACAGCTACAAAGGCGAATAGGACGCAAGAGTGTCGGTAAGAAACTGCTTGGCGATGTGCCCTGTATTTTTTTGGCTTACGACATGATGGAGTCCGCTGGCAACGACATCAGATTACAGCCATTCGAACAACGCATGGCTACCTTGCAGCTCACGATAAACACACAGGCACACGATAGATTACGCCTGTCCGAAACCCTGGCTGCCGATTCCTGGCAGCAACTGGCGGAACGACGCGAACAATCACGCGATCGACAGGTTGAGGGTCTGATGCTCAAGCATGCAAGCTCACTTTATGAGACGGGCCGCAAACGCGGGCTATGGTGGAAATGGAAGGTTGAGCCATATACCGTTGATGCGGTAATGCTCTACGCACAGGCTGGACATGGTAAACGCGCCAACCTTCATACCGACTATACCTTCGGCGTCTGGCAGGACGATCAGCTAGTGCCCATCGCCAAAGCCTACTCCGGATTGGACAACGCTGAGATCAAGGAATTGGATAAATGGATTCGCAAAAATACTCTGGAGAGGTTCGGACCGGTACGCTCTGTGGAAAAACATCAGGTATTCGAGCTTGCCTTCGAAGGTATCAATCTATCTTCGAGGCACAAGTCCGGTATCGCCGTACGCTTTCCGAGAATCTCCAGATGGCGTCGTGATCTGGCGCCAAAAGATGCAGACACGCTTGATCAGGTCAAAGCCCTGATACAGATTCAAAACGCATCCACTCAATGAAACCTCGTTGGGCGATAGAGAGAACCAGGCAGTGGTATGTAACAAACGACTGGACGGTGTTCGACTTCCAGAAACAGGCCTGGCATGCCTGGCACCGTGGACAATCGGGTTTAATCCATTCGCCGACCGGCAGTGGCAAAACCCTGGCTGCCTGGCTAGGGCCCGTTCAAGGTGCCATGCAGCAAGCGCAAGATGCACGCGACGAGCCACTGCGTGTGCTATGGATTACGCCATTGCGAGCATTGGCAAACGATACCTGCAGCAAGCTGCAAGAGGCCTGCGATGCACTGGACGTCCCCGTCCGTGTTGAGTTACGTACTGGCGATACCTCCAGTAGCCGGCGCAGCAAGCAGCGCAAGCAACCTCCCTTTGCATTGGTAACAACGCCTGAGAGCCTGTCAGTGATGCTCAGTTATCCCGGCGCCGAAATCGGTTTGCAGGGCATTCACACCGTTATCGTCGATGAATGGCACGAGCTCATGGGTAGCAAACGAGGTGTGCAGCTGCAACTTTGTCTTGCCCGGCTGCGCAAGCTCTGCGGGCACCTTAGAATCTGGGGCGTATCTGCAACGCTTGCCAATCTTGACGAGGCTATGCAGAGCTTGCTTGGCCCGTTTAACGAAGGCGTACTAATTCAGGGAATAGAACCCCGTACGGTAGAAATTGATTCGGTACTACCTGAGAACAATGAGCGATTTAAATGGTCTGGACATCTGGGTCTTCAGTTGGTGTTACCGGTGATAAAGGCCATTGAAAGCGCAGGCACCACATTACTGTTTACCAACACACGTTCGCAGGCAGAGCTTTGGTTCCAGGCCTTGCTGGATGCGCGTCCGGACTGGCTGGAAAACATCGCTCTGCACCATGGTTCGCTCGATAGAAAACTGCGCACAAGCATAGAAGAGCGGCTGCGATTGGGCACTGTGAGTTGCGTGGTGTGTACCTCATCGCTGGATCTGGGTGTGGATTTCAGTCCTGTTGATCAGGTACTACAGGTCGGCAGCCCCAAGGGTGTTGCACGTCTACTGCAGCGCGCCGGTCGCAGTGGACATCGCCCTGGGGCGATATCGCGTGTACTGTGTGTTCCAACCAACGCGCTGGAGCTGGTAGAGATCGCCGCTGTGCGTCGTGCGCTTGCCGCCGGGCGTATCGAAGGACGTCACGCCCCCACCTTATCACTCGATGTACTGAGTCAGCATCTGGTAACGATTGCCATGGGCGCAGGCTTTCAGAAAAATGACATGCTTGAAGAGATCCGCAACACTCAGGCTTTTAGCACCATAAGCGACGAGCAGTGGCAATGGGTCATGGACTTCATAACGCGCGGCGGACAAGCACTTCAAGGTTATCCCCAGTACCACAAAGTGCTTAAGGTCACCGGCACCTACCGCGTCATGAATAAGGAAATACAGCAACGGCACCGGATGTCGATTGGCACGATCAACAGTGACACACAGATAAGTGTGGCATTTCAGCGTGGCAAGCGTCTAGGGAGCACGGAAGAAAACTTCATTGCCAGGCTTAAACCCGGCGATACATTCCAGTTCGCCGGTCGTCATCTGGAGCTGATGAGTATTCGTGAGATGACCGCCTATGTGCGCCTTGCCACCAAGCGCAGTAGCGCCGTGCCACGCTGGTGGGGAACGCAGATGCCATTAACCACAGAACTTGCCGATAGTGTTCAGGAAACGCTGGATCTGTGGAGCAGAAAACTTGCCAGCAGCCCAGAGCTTGATTGCATCAGTGCAACACTTGATTTACAACGTCGTCTATCACTGCTACCAGGGCCTGATGATTTTCTCATCGAATACATCAGTACCCGTGAAGGTTATAGTCTGTTCTGCTTTCCCTTTGCCGGACGTCTGGCACATGAGGGTCTGGCGATGCTGGTGGCGCTGAGACTGTCGGCGAAAACACCATTGACTTTCACCCTGCAAATCAATGACTACGGTTTCGAGTTGCAAAGCTCGACAGCATTTACGGTTGATATCGATCAGCTAAAAGCGGTGTTCAGTACCGACAAGCTACTCTGCGATATTCTAGGCTCAATCAATGCCAGCGAAATCGCCAAGCGCCGTTTCAGAGATATTGCCCGCATTGCAGGTCTTGTATTTGATGGCTATCCGGGCCGCGCCAAAACAGCCAGGCAAGTACAGGCCTCCAGCAGTCTGATATTTGATGTACTGGTAAACTATGATGAAGGTAATTTACTGCTCGATCAGGCACGGCGAGAAGTCCTCGAGCAACAGCTGGAATATTCGCGTTTGGAATTGGTACTAAAGGGACTGGAAAAACGTCGTTGGCATCTGCTGACACCCGAAAGACTGACCCCTTTGTCTTTTCCTCTATGGGCCGAAAGCCTCAACAGCCAGACCATGAGCTCACAAAGTTTCAAACAAAGATTGCAGAGCGTTCTGGACGATCTGGAACAAGCTGCCGCAACGACTGACTGATGTAATCATGCTGTGAACAATTTTATGGCTCAGTGCCTGCCGGTCAATCACGCCGGTGAGGATTTTCTATTACATCCGCAGAAGGTTATGTATTGGCCCGCACAAAAAACGCTCTTTGTCGCCGATGTTCATGTTGGCAAGGAACAAGTGTTTGCCCGCCACGGAATCGCCATACCCGGTGGTATTAGCGAATCCACGCTTCAGCGATTATTCGCCCTGGCCAGCGGCAGCGGCGCTGAACGATTGATTGTGTTGGGGGATTTCATGCACAACGTCCCCACCGCCAGTGAAGGCTGGCTGCGTGAGCTCAGCACTCTCATGAATAACCATCCGGCGCTGCGTGTAGAAGTCGTCGCCGGCAATCATGATCGCCTGGCCGGACGCAAGCTAACAGACCCTCGGCTTGTCTGGCATTCATCCTCCTCAATCGTTGCAGCACTGGCATTGCATCATGAACCGTGTGAAGACCCAAGAGGTTTTGTTCTTTGCGGCCATCTGCACCCGGCTTACCGGCTTGGCAGTAGCAGAGGTAACGCGATACGCGCACCGGTGTTCTGGTTTCGTAAACACTATGCAGTTTTACCAGCCTTTGGTGAGTTCACAGGCGGCGTTATCATAGAACCCGATGCTCACACTGATACGCTCTACATGAGCGGCCCGGATTCCATCGTCAAGGTACCGGTAATTAAAAAGGCTCGAAATTTCAGGCAATACTAGGGTGAATACCAGGGTGAATTTTTCAATCCCGGCCGCTACTACCTTTTCGCGATGGCAATTACAAATAAGCTCGTGAATATCGTAAGCTGAAAGGGTAAAAAAAGCCATGCCACCAAAGCCTGAGGGCACTGATCGATACCGATGAACAACAATAGTACGGGCGATCACCCCCCTACAATGGACACGCCATCAGGTGCGCAAGCCATATCAGAGACAATCAATGCCGAATTGCATTCCGTGAAGCACACGGCAAGTGGCTACATCGCGCTTTTATGGGGCCTGGGCGGTGTCATCGCCTTATTCACACTGGCAATATTTCGACTGCTCAGTATCAGTATAGATGCATTCAGTTTTTCCCTGACCTGGACACACTGGGCTGTATTTTTTACAAGTGTGCTCTTCATGGCCTATGCAGAGGGCTATCGTACCTTTCAGAAAACGTGGTCGCCACGGGTTGTAAAGCGTGCCTTCGAACTCCAGGATGACTGGACATTGGTAAGACTATTGTTAGCGCCATTCTACTGTATGAGCTTTTTTCACGCCACACGCAAGCGGCGCTTGACAGCCTGGATCACTACCTTGCTTATCGTTCTACTTGTCCTGCTGATGAACCGTTTGGCACAGCCGTGGCGTGGTCTTATTGATGCCGGTGTTGTGGTTGGTCTGAGCTGGGGTGTTGCTTCGTTGATTTTGCATACACTATCGATTATCCGAAACAAAACAGAACACTTCGAAAGAAATACTTAACCTCTAATACTATGAATCAGCAAACCAACAACGAGTCCACACCCGCCAATAAAGCACTTCTCACGACAACCGAGGAGCAGGAGCAAGTACTGTCCGTGCATCACTGGACCGACAAGTATTTTAGTTTTCGCACCACACGCCACGACGGCCTGCGCTTTGAAAACGGGCAATTTGTCATGGTCGGTCTTGAGATCAACGGCAAGCTTGTACGTCGCGCCTATTCGGTAGCCAGCGCTAATTGGGAAGAGGAGCTGGAATTCTTCAGTATTAAAGTGAGTGATGGCAAATTGACATCGCATTTGCAGCACATCAAGGAAGGCGATCCTATACACATCAGCCGAAAACCTGTCGGTACCTTGCTACTCGATGATCTGCACCCCGGCAAGACATTATGGATGCTTGCTACCGGTACCGGCCTGGCGCCGTTTCTGGCCATCATGAAAGACCCGGAAGTCTACGAGCGATTTGAGAACATCGTGCTACTGCATGGTGTACGACACATCGAAGATCTTGCCTATCAGGAGATCATTGAAAAACAATTGCCAGAGCACCCCTATCTGGGAGAGGCCATCGCAGACCAGTTTCACTATGCGCCTGTGGTCTCGCGCGAGCCTTTTCCACGACATGGAAGAATCACCGACCTGCTAGGAACAGGCGAGATGGAAAAAAGTCTTGGCCTGCCAACGATTGATCCATCAAATGACCGGCTTATGATCTGTGGCGGAACTGCCATGCTCAGCGACTTGCAAGCCTTGTTGGATGATCGAGGCTTCAGAGCCGCACCTTCTATCGGTGAGCCCGGAGACTATGTTTTTGAAAGGGCTTTTGTCAGTCGCTAGTAGTTCATCCACCCTGAATATTAAAATCCAGGTATTCAGGGTAAACAGGCTACCAGGCAAAAGTTAGACGATCATCGCCGAGCATGAAAGAACGAGCGCAGCATGTCTGCACTGTCTGTCGCTGATACACCTTCGGTAATAGCCACATGATGCTCAATGCCCGGCAGGCGCAACGATTCATGGATACTGACGACACCACCTGTTTTCGACTCACGCGCGCCGAAAACCAGCCGGAAGATGCGGGCTTGCAGCATGGCTCCACAACACATAAGGCAAGGCTCAAGCGTGACATACAAGGTGGCACCATCCAGGCGAAAATTCTGCTGCCTTTTAGCAGCTTTACGCAAGGCGACAAGCTCGGCGTGCGCTGAAGGATCAGTATCAATGACACAACGGTTGTAACCCTCGCCGATCACCTTGTCGTTCTGCACAACGACAGCACCCACCGGGATTTCGCCTAGTTTATATGCCTCATCCGCAAGCTCTAGCGCCCTGCGCATGAATTGCTTATCGATCTGCTGCTGACTATTTGCTGTCAAGGGCGATATCATCCTTGCATGCAGATGCGGTGACTCAGGTTGCTACGCGCAGGTATATCCAGAAATTGATTTTTGGTCTGTCCCCAGCCCCAAGGGCTCGTGAAACAATAAACTTTGGATGTTATAGTTTCAAGAATCCCAGGGAATGGAGACAAAATAAATTCACATTTTTGTCCCTGGTGCCCTTAGCTGGAAACGGCCTCACCTTCTTCAACCGCCTTCATACTCAGGCGTATTCGGCCTTGCTTGTCGACTTCAAGTACCTTGACCTTGACCATCTGCCCTTCAGACAACTCGTCAGCAACATTCTGCACACGATTCTCAGAGATTTGAGAGATATGCACCAAACCATCCTTACCCGGCAGGATGTTAACAAAAGCACCGAAATCCATAAGCTTCTGAACGCGGCCTTCGTAGATAGTGCCCACCTCGATATCAGCAGTGATCAGTTCAATGCGCTTACGCGCCTCTTCACCTGCCAGACGATCGCTGGAAGCGATCTTGATCATGCCGTCGTCACCAATGTCGATAGTTGCACCAGTCTCTTCAGTCAGTGCCCGGATAACCGCACCACCTTTACCGATAACCGCAGCAATTTTTTCAGGATTGATCTTGATTGTGATGAAGCGTGGAGCATGCTCTGACAGATCATCGCGTGGTGCACCGAGCACCTTGGCCATCTCGCCCAGAATCCACACTCGACCACCTTTAGCCTGCTCAAGCGCTTTTTCCATTATCTCGCGAGTAATGCCCTGAATCTTAATGTCCATCTGCAATGCAGTGACACCGTCGGCAGAACCAGCCACCTTGAAGTCCATATCACCCAGATGATCTTCATCACCCAGGATGTCAGACAACACGGCGTAACCATCATCTTCTTTGATAAGACCCATTGCGATACCTGCCACCGGTGCTTTCAAGGGAACACCAGCATCCATCAACGCCAGGCTGGTTCCGCACACGGATGCCATGGAGCTTGAGCCATTGGACTCGGTGATCTCCGAAACAACACGGATGGTATAGGGAAATTCTTCCTCATCAGGCATGACAGCCTGAACACCTCGCTTGGCAAGTTTGCCGTGACCAATCTCACGTCGCTTCGGTGAACCGACAAAACCTGTTTCACCAACAGAGTACGGAGGAAAGTTGTAGTGAAGCATGAACGCCATGCGTGTTTCGCCGCTCAGTGCATCTATGATTTGCGCGTCGCGTGTTGTGCCCAATGTCGCTGCCACAATCGCCTGCGTTTCACCGCGTGTAAACACTGCAGAGCCGTGAGTTCTTGGCAGCACGCCTGTATGTACAGAGATTGGACGGACCGTATCGGTGGTTCTGCCATCAATGCGCGGCTCACCATCAATGATACGACGACGCACGATGGATTTCTCCAGCTTGCTGAACGCGGTTTTTACATCGCCAGATGAGTAGCCATCTTCACCGTCGGCCGCAGCCAGTGCAGAGACGACTTTCTCTTTTGCAGCAGAAGCTGCATCCTGTCGTTCCATCTTGTCAGCAATCTGGTAAGCGGCGGTGAGATCGGCACGTGCCGCGTCGTCAACTTTCTGTGCCAGTGACACATCAGCTTCCGGTGCGCTCCAATCCCAGGCAGTTGCCGCAACATCAGCTTTGAGTTCATTAATTGCCGTGATGGCAACCTGCATCTGCTCGTGACCGAACATGACAGCATCAAGCATGGTGTCTTCCTGAAGCTGATCGGCTTCTGACTCAACCATGAGAACGGCTGTATCTGTTCCGGCGACCACCAGATCCAGTTGTGATTGTTCCATCTGGGAGACTGTCGGGTTCAGAACGTACTCGCCCTCGATGTAACCGACCTTGGCAGCACCTATAGGGCCAGCAAATGGCATACCGGAACATGCCAGCGCAGCAGAGGCACCCAGCAGTGCAGGAATATCTGCACTGATCTCAGGATCCAGTGACATCACAGTGGCGATGACCTGTACTTCATTCATGAAGCCTTTGGGAAACAAGGGACGAAGTGGACGATCGATAAGACGCGAGATAAGTGTTTCAGATTCGCTGGGACGCCCTTCACGTTTGAAAAAGCCACCAGGGATTTTGCCGGCAGCGTAAGTCTTTTCCTGATAGTTGATGGTCAGAGGAAAAAACGGCTGGCCTGGCTTGGCCTCTTTGCGGCCAACGGCTGTTACCAGGACGACGGTGTCGCCCATGCTGGCGACGATTGCGCAACTTGCCTGGCGAGCAATTTCACCCGTTTGCAGGGTAACGGTCTCGCTACCGAACTGAAATGTTTTTGAATGTATGGTCACTGAAGGTTCCTGAGAAGGTAGGCGGCCCTGGCCTGTTTCGCGACTGATACGCTAACGGGAGCAAAGGCTCGGTACACTGACGAAAAATCGGCTGCAGTAGTGATGATTGTCATTGGCAGCTGCGAAAGGCAAGCGTTTCTAGCGACGCAGACCCAGACGCTTGATCAGATTCTGATAACGCGAGGCGTCTTTACCGTGCAGGTAATCGAGCAGCTTGCGGCGCTGATTAACCATTCTCAACAGACCACGACGTGAGTGGTGATCGTGTTTATGTTCTTTGAAATGTTCAGTCAAATGAGAGATTCGCGCAGACAACAATGCAACTTGTACTTCTGGTGACCCCGTGTCTGTAGAGTCGGTCTGGTGTTCTTTGACGATTTCCGCCTTTCGTTCAGCGCTTAAGCAAGACATTAGTAAAACTACCTGTAAAGTGGTAAAAGAGGAGGTAAATATGCGAATAAAAACACAACCGGCTGCGGCATATTGACCCACAGTTAACCGCTGATTATATCAGGTTTCGAGGCCAATCAACCCCATTGCAGCACGCGCCGGGGTGAGATCATTCCTGCATCGTCGAGCTCGCCAAGCCCGGCCAGATGTCCGGTGCTGCCATAAATTCGGCACAAGGTCCCTACCGCTACATCATCAGCCTCCTTGATCGCACAGGAAGCCGAATTTCCGTGTAAGAAAGCCTGGGTGCCCGGCTCATCAAGTACTGCAATTGGCAGATGCCCCAGCCCCGCGTCTGGTGCCAGCAACAGGGCATCAAGCGCTGGCCAGAATAGTGAAGGATCTGGAGTAACATCTTCAGGCACATCCTGAATGCCTGCGCACATCTGTTCCAGCGTATCCAGCGTGATCATGGGCGACTGCTCAAACGGCGATACAAAGGTACGGCGCAGGGCAGTGACGTGCGCCCCACAGCCAATGGCATCGCCAATGTCAGTCACCAGGGAGCGAATGTAGGTGCCTTTGGAACAACGCACAGCAAGGCGGGCACTATCGCCAGAGAATGACAATACCTCAAGCTTACTGATAAAGACTGGTCTTGGCGGACGATCAACCTCTTTACCTTCCCGGGCAAGCTTGTAGAGCCTTTTTCCATCAATTTTTATTGCCGAGACCATGGGCGGCATTTGCATCAAGCGCCCGGTGAAGCTCTTACAGATCGATACGAATTGCTCAAGATCCAGCGTAGACGGGATAGCCTTGGTGTCCAGAACCTCACCGTCGGAGTCAGCAGAATTCGTGGTGACACCCAGCTTCAAAGTGGTCTCGTAACCCTTGTCAGCATCAAGAAGAAAGCCTGCAAGCTTGGTCGTCTCCCCGAAACAGATTGGTAACATGCCCGTGGCAAGCGGATCAAGACTTCCGGTATGTCCAGCCTTGGCTGCGCCAAACAGGCGCTTGGCCTTTTGCAAAGCATGGTTGGAACTACCGCCAGAGGGTTTGTCCAGTAACAGTATGCCGTGGACCGGCCTCCCGCGTCGATGTCGTCGAGCCATAAAACGTTGTGCGTTGTTTACGAATCGTTACGGGGCGTATCCGGTGTAGCCGCCTCGTCAGGATTTTCCGGGGTATCAGAGGTGGTATTCGACGCCACCGCATGAGCGATTACCGAGGACATATGAGCACCATGCTCTGCAGAGTCGTCGTAGTAAAAACGCAATTGTGGCACCGAGCGAGTTTTCATCTGCCGGGCCAGCTGCTTGCGAAGAAACCCCGAAGCACTGTCTAGTGCTTGCTGCGAAGGTTCTCGCTCAGTCGCATCAAACACTGAAAAATAGATTTTCGCTATGGCAAGATCACGCGACACCTCCACTGAGGCGATGGTCAACATCGGAGACAGTCGCGGATCTTTGAGCTCATTTCTGATAAGCCCGGACAACTCACGCTGGATGAAGTCGGCCACTCGGTGGCTACGCGGATAATCGCTAGGCACGAGTGGCAACTCCGTTTAAAGCACGATGGATCAAAGCGTTCGAGCCACTTCGGTGCGTTCGAAGACTTCGATCACATCACCGGGTTTGACATCCGTATAGTTCTTAACCCCGATACCGCACTCTGTACCCATACGCACTTCCTTGACGTCATCCTTGAAGCGTCGCAGTGACTCAAGCTCACCTTCATAGATAACGACGTTATCGCGCAGTACCCGAATAGGTTCGTCTTTTCTGACAACCCCATCGACGACCATGCAACCAGCAATAAGACCGAACTTGGGTGATGTAAATACCTCACCAACCTCGGCGTTACCAATGATGCGCTCTCGAACCTCAGGTGCCAGCAGACCACCCGCCAGCATTTTAGCCAGATCGATAAGCTCGTATATCACGCTGTAGTAACGAAGATCGGTCTCCTGCTCCTGAACCAGGCGTCGTGCCGATGCATCTGCCCGCACATTAAAGCCGACCAGTATTGCACCCGAGGCTGAAGCCAGATTGGCATCCGACTCGTTGATACCGCCGACACCGCCACCTACAACGCGTACTTCCACCTCGTCAGTACTAAGCTTCTGAAGTGTGTCGCGGATAGCCTCAAAGCTGCCCTTCACATCGGCTTTGACAACAAAATTGACAGTGGGTACAGAGCCTTTGATTTGCGAGAAAACATCTTCCATTCTTGCCGGACGACGCTCGGCCAAGCGTGCATCACGTGTCTTGCCATGACGAAGTTCGGCAAGCTCACGGGCACTCTTCTCGTCTGCCGCGACCAGCATCTCGTCACCGGCGTTAGGCGTTGATGACAAACCCAGAACCTGTACTGGTGTGGATGGACCTGCCTCGTCAACCGCTTCGCCTTTCTCGTTAAACATGGCACGAACACGACCCGTTACCTGACCACAGATGAAACTGTCGCCACGTTTCAGCGTACCTTCCTGAACGAGAATGGTTGCCACAGGTCCCTTGCCTTTATCAAGTGAGGCTTCAACCACAGTTCCCATGGCATTACCCTCACTGACCGCTGTCAGCTCCAGTAATTCGGACTGCAGTATCAGTGCTTCAAGAAGATTTTCTACACCGTCACCTGTTAAAGCGGACAGTGGTACAAATTGCGTATCACCCCCCCAATCTTCAGAGATGACGTCATGCTGGGAAAGCTCATTACGTACACGCTCGGGATCTGCGCCTTCCTTATCCATCTTGTTGACCGCAATGATCATGGGTACATCTGCCGCACGCGCATGCTGGATACCTTCAACCGTCTGCGGCATGACGCCATCATCTGCGGCAACCACCAACACAACGATATCGGTGGCCTGTGCACCACGTGCTCGCATAGAGGTGAAGGCTGCGTGACCCGGTGTATCCAGGAAAGTAATTGTCCCGTTGGGTGTTTCTGTCTGATAAGCACCGATATGCTGAGTGATCCCCCCTGCCTCGCCAGAAGCTACTCGCGAGGTGCGGATGTAATCGAGCAGTGATGTTTTCCCGTGATCAACATGACCCATGATGGTGACTACCGGCGGCCGCACTTCTGCATCGCCTTCACGCTCACCTGCAACCAACGCGGCCAATGCTGCTTCAACATCATCAGCACTCATCGAATTGGCTTTGTGGCCCATCTCTTCGACAACCAGAATGGCGGTGTCCTGATCAAGGAGCTGATTAATGGTGGCCATGACCCCCATGCTCATCATCGCCTTGATGACCTCAGCCGCTTTTACTGCCATCTTGTTCGCAAGTTCTGCAACTGTGATGGTCTCAGGCACATCAACTTCGCGAACAACGGGAGTTGTCGGTCTCTCAAAGGCATGTTTGGCTTCGAAATTGGCAGGCATGGCACGCTTGGCCTTGCCTTTGCGGCGACCCGATTTGCCTTTGGCAACATGCAACTGGTTACGACCGTAACGCGTATCACCACCGCCTGCACCACCGCCCTTGCCACGACCCTTACCTTTCGGCTTATCAGGTCCGCGCGCATTTCCGCGATCATTACTGCTGGCAGCTTGCTGAGCTTCCATGGCAGCGCGTCGTTGCAATTCAGCAGCAACGCGTTCCTGCTCGCGTCGTTCTGAATCTCGCTTGGAAGTCTCGTCCGTCTCACGGCGTTTTTCGGCAGCAACCTGTTTTTCTGCCATGCGCTCTGCAGCAGCACGCGCCAGGGTTTCACCTTCGACACGCTTTTCGGCTTCCCGCTCCATACGCGCTTTTTCGGCGGCGGACATTGCAGGTGCAGCGTCAGCAGGGGCTGTGCCACCAGCGGCCTTTTCAACTTCAGCGTTAATGGCAGCTTCTGCTGCGGCGGCAGCTTGCCTTTCAAGCGCTGCGGCTACGTCGTCTTCGGATATGGGTGGGGACGCTTTTGCAGCTTCTGCACTTACTTGTGACTCGGCCTGTGACTCGGCCTGTGATGCGATGACTTGCGCGGCGACCTTGTCGGCTGCCTTGGTTTCGGCAAGACTTTCAGCCTCGCTTGCGGCCTGGGCAGCTGGGCTACTTACCGCATCATCAGCTGATTCGTCAGCCGCCTGAGCAGCCGCCTGAGCAGCCACTTTGGCAGCCGCTGCATCCGCAGCTTGGGAATCGTGGATTTCCGGCTCGACTGCAGTTTCTTCAGCAGTGTCAGGCACGTCAGCCACGACCGCCTCGGTCTCAACCGCTTTTGGCTCACTCGCCTCCGAGTCAACAGTCTCTGTCTTTAGCGTCTCTGGCTCAGCTTCTGCCTCAGCCGCCACTGGCTCTTCGTCGCCTGGCCGCACGTAAGTTCGCCGCCCGCGTACTTCCACGTTGACCTTCTTGCGCCCGGACGCATCCGTTTTCAGCTCACTAACACGTTTGCGCTTGAGCGTAATTTTTTTCGCAGCACCGGCAGTGCCAGCCTGCCCTCGCGACTCACGCAAATGGGTAAGCAACGTCAATTTCTCCGAATCGGAGATCATGTCGTCTTCGCCGCTCTTGGGTATACCCGCGTCGCCAAGTTGCACGAGCAACTTCCCGATGGGTGTCCCCACAACTTGTGCGAGCTGTTTTACAGTTACTTCAGCCATAGCTTCTCTTGTTATTTCCCGTACAACCGGCCTTTGCCAGAAGGTACTAACTACTTATTTGTTCAACGCTCACTTGCTTTGTGCCGCAGGCGTCGCTTCTATCTGTTCGTCCTCTTCGGTAAACCAGCTTTCGCGAGCCTTCATAATAAGCGTTGCAGCCAGTTCTTCGTCCATACCCTGCACCACCATCAGATCATCAACAGATTGATCGGCCAAATCGTCAACGGTCAGTATTTCATGCGCCGCCATATCCAGTGCCAATTCTTCGCTCATACCGTCCATCGCTATGAGTTCAGCCGTTGGCGTGTTACCGCCTAGCTTCTCCTCCGTTGCGATCGCTTTCGTCAACAAGGCATCTTGAGCACGACTACGCAGTTCGTCGACGATCTCTTCCTCGAATTCGTCAATTCCCATTAGTTCGTCGCGCGGTACGTAAGCTACCTCTTCTACGGTGGTAAAACCTTCCTGCACCAGGATAAGAGCAACTTCCTCGTCCACATCCAGTTGATCCACAAATACCTGCACGGTGACCTTGGATTCTTCTTCGCTCTTTTCTTCGGCTACTGACTCGTCCATGACATTCAGCGTCCAGCCGGTAAGCTCGGATGCCAGTCGAACATTCTGCCCGCCGCGACCGATAGCCAGCGATAGTTTTTCGCTTTCAACGGCGATATCCATGCTGGATTTTTCTTCGTCAACCACAATACCTTTGACTTCAGCTGGCGCCATGGCATTGATGACGAACTGAGCCGGGTTGTCGTTGTGCAGGATGATGTCGATGCGTTCACCTGCCAGTTCATTAGATACCGTTTGCACTCTTGAACCACGCATACCGACGCAGGCACCCACCGGGTCCAGTCTGGGATCGAGGGATGACACGGCAATTTTCGCCCTTGCGCTCGGATCACGCGCAGCACCGTTAATCACGATGACGCCCTGACCAACCTCTGGTACTTCCAGCTTGAAAAGCTCAACCAGAAATTCTGGCGCTGTACGCGTGACAAAAAGCTGCGGACCGCGAGGCTCGCTACGCACTTCACGCAAATATCCGCGAAGTCTGTCTCCTGGACGAACCGCTTCTCGCGGAATCATGTCTTCGCGTGAGATATAGGCCTCGGCATTGCTGCCCAGATCCAGATAGACACCGCCACGCTCAAGTCGCTTGACAATTCCCATGACCAGCTCGCCGACTCGCTCACTGTAAGCATCGACGACTCTTTCGCGCTCGGCTTCTCGTACCTTTTGCACGATAACCTGCTTGGCGGTTTGCGCGGCGATTCTGCCAAAGTCAACCGACTCGATTTCCTCTTTGACAAAACCACCGATCTCAAGATCTGGCTCATCGTACTGGGCTGCCGACAATGTCATCTGACGTAATGGAAATTCCATTTCGGCATCATCGGGCACGACTTCCCAGCAACGATAAGTGAGGTAGTCACCGGTCTCTCGATCAATTACGACACGCACCTCGATATCGCCACCGTGACGCTTACGCGTTGCCGATGCCAATGCCGCTTCCAGCGCTTCAAAAATGATGCCCTCGTCTACGCCTTTCTCGTTAGAGACGGCGTCAACTACCAGCAGTATATCTTTACTCATTCGTCGTGAGCCTCTGTACGAAGTGCGCAACGCGCACTTGCAAGGTTACCTTTGTTGTTATCCCAACCAGCGACGTGCCGGTGCGATCAGGGTAGTCGTCCGATAAGATGTGCCTGCTCAATGTCGGCTACAGACAGCGCGTAATCGATACCGTCTACCTCCACCACTGCGCAAGCGTTTTCTACAGCGACCAGCTGCCCTTTGAAATTACGTCTTCCACTTACTGCGTCTGCCATTCTCACGCGTATCTGTTCCCCGACCTGAGCCACAAAATGCTCCTCGGTAAACAGTGGGCGATCGACCCCTGGCGATGATACTTCCAGTAAATATGCACTCTTGATTGTGTCTTCAACATCCAGCACCGCGTTAAGCTGCCGACTGACTGCTGCGCAGTCTTCCATGAGGATGCCTTCAGGCTTATCAATATAGACTCTTAATGTCTGGCCGTTTTCTGCCTGTCCGAATTCTGCACCCACAAGCGAGTAGCCCAGACCGATAACAACCGGCTCGACAACGCTGACTACCTGTGGACTTGCTCTCTGCATCGAACAGATACTCCAAAACGATTAAACGTAAAAAAGCAAAGAAAAAGGCTCCCTCAGGAGCCCATGTAACTTCTATGACTGACAAGCTCCTCTTGGAGCTATCTGCACAACGCTACTGTCAGCTATTCTTGCTGAGGGAGTTCGTCACGCAACCGGCTGGTATTGTAACAGCCTAGTCAGTCTCTGACTACAAAAGTAACGGCTCGAGTCATTGCCGGAATTGTGGGCTGGCATTATGGAAAGGATACAAGAGTCACTTTGCACCCCCGCTATCTGTTCAGGTAACCTCATGCTACAACCCTCAATCAGGAAACATGATGGCACTTACCGATCAAGTATGCAGCTTAGTTCCATATTTCACCGTGCAAGACGGCAAACTGGAGGAATTTAAAGCTCTGGGTGAACAAATGGTAGAAAAAACAAGCGCTGAAACGGATGTGGTTTATTACGGCTTCAGCTTCGAAGGGCAGCGGGCACATTGTCGTGAAGCCTACACAGGAGCAAAGGGGATTCTGGCGCATCTGGAAAATGTCAAAGATCTTCTGCCCCAGGCACTTGCCATAGCCAACCTGGATTCGCTGGAAGTTCACGGCCCTGCGGCAGAGTTGGCGCAGTTAAAAGAGCCCCTGAAAGAGCTGAATCCGACCTATTTCACGATGGAGACAGGTTTTCGCCGTTAGTCGTCACTGCCGATGTACGTAGGCTGTGTGAGAACTGACTGATCGAGCGAGGAGGCGATATTTAGGCCAGCCTTCTGGCAGCTGGCATGGTTTTTTCTTAATGGAGTGATAACTTAAGCTCCGTTGCGCTGTACAACCATGCCCAGCTCTCTTGCTCGACACTCACCTGAGGCAATAACCCTGGCCGACGCGTGTCCGAAACCTGTCATCCATCAGGCCAGTTTCAAGGTAAGTTACAACTACCCGGTTATCTTCACCCACCGGGTGTTTGATACAAACAACCCAGTGCTGGTTCAGACATTAGGTTTACAGGAACCCGAGAAACGCCAGCGTGTACTTTTACTGATTGACGAAGGTGTAGCGAACCACACACCGCACCTTGTCGAACAATGGAATAAATATGTCGACTATTATTCGGCATCTATTGCCTCTGCGGGCAAACCTGTCATGGTCCCTGGCGGTGAGAGCGCCAAAGACGACACCCGGCTGCAAAATCAGTTATCACAGCACATAGAGCGCAACGGTATCGACCGGCATTCGTACATCATCGCCATTGGCGGTGGCGCTATGCTGGATGCTGTAGGACTGGCAGCAGCCACAGCACACCGAGGCGTCCGGCTTGTTCGCTTGCCCACCACCGTGCTGGCGCAAAACGATGCTGGCATTGGTGTAAAGAACGGTATTAACAAATTCGGACAAAAAAACTGGTACGGCACGTTTGCACCGCCCTTTGCCGTTATCAATGATGATCAATTTCTACAAACGCTCAAGCCGAACGATCGTCGTGCCGGTATGGCAGAAGCGGTCAAGGTTGCATTGATAAGAGATGCTGCTTTTTTCAACTGGATAGAAGACAACGCGCAGGCCCTGGCGCGTTTCGACAGGGCGGCAGTACAGTACCTTATCGAACGTTGCGCGCAGCTGCATCTCCATCAGATCACCCAAGCCGGTGACCCCTTCGAAAGAGGTACCGCACGCCCATTGGACTTCGGCCATTGGGCGGCACACAAGCTTGAAAAGATGACGCAGAATCGCTTGTGTCACGGTGATGCGGTTGCTATCGGCATGGTCATTGACAGTCGTTATGCCACACTGACAGGCCTGCTGGAGTCACAGGCTCTGGAGCGAATTCTGAATGTCCTGCAGTCATTAGGCTTTACCCTGTATGACACGGCCTTGAAGCAAAGAGATGCAGAAGGCAGGCGCCTGTTGGTGCAAGGTCTGGAGGATTTTCAGAGACATCTGGGCGGGGAACTGAGCATCACATTGCCAGACACTATAGGCACTGCCCAGGAAGTTCACGTAATAGATGCCAGCATTCTTGAACAGGCGCTGGCTGATATGCAAACCGGGACAGCACTGTGCAACTAACAAACGCCGTGCAAAGCACCACGCACCTCGGTTATTGTACGAATATCCATGCCGGTGAACAGTGGCACGAACTATTCCCGCTGTTGCAACAAAACATCCCGTTAGTTAAACAACAACTGAGCCCCGACAAGGCTTTCGGTATTGGCTTGCGTGCCTCCATGGCAAGTATCACGACTTTGCAGGAGCCTGACGTATTAACGGACTTTAAAGCCTGGTTACAGGATCAGGATAGCTACGTATTCACCGTTAATGGCTTTCCGTATGGAGCGTTTCATGGTACTCAGGTAAAAGCCAATGTCTACCGCCCCGACTGGAGTAGTGAGCATCGTCTGAACTACACCTGCGCTATTGCCGATGTACTTGCCAATCTTGGCCCACCGGATGACTTTGGCAGTATAAGCACGGTGCCTGGTACGTTCCGAGAGTGGGCTAATCCGGACACCCATTCAGCTATTGTCCACAACTTGTTGAGCTGTGTAGCTCACTGCATGCAAGTAAAACGGCAAAGCGGAGTAACGATTGCTGTGGCCCTTGAACCTGAACCTGCCTGCATGCTGGAGACGGTTGATGACGTCATAACGTTTTTTCAGGCCGAGCTCCACACGCAAGCGGCTGCGTCAATTCTGGCCAATGTAAGCAACTGTAGTGTAAGTGAGGCGCTGCGTGCTATCCACACACACCTTGGCGTCTGTTATGACATCTGCCATGCAGCTGTCGAATTCGAAGACCCCTTGATGGGTATACAACAGATGCAGTCAGCTGGCATTCCCATCATAAAGCTGCAACTGAGCTCTGCGCTTCGCCTACCAGCTGTCAATGCACTCACATTGGCCGCGTTACAAAACTTCGACGAACCGGTGTATTTACATCAGGTAGTAGAACGAAAGAACGACAAGCTCACTCGTTTTCACGACTTGCCAGTGGCCATTCAGGCACATGAGCTGACGGCTTCTGACACTGATTGTGTCAAGGAGTGGCGCGTGCATTTTCATGTCCCAGTATTCCTGTCTGCACTTGAGCACTTCGGCACCACACAACAGGAGCTGGCAAGCGTACTTCAAGCGCACGCCCGCACGCCCATTGCGCCGCATCTTGAAGTGGAAACCTACACCTGGGATGTCCTGCCAGCCGACTACCGGAACATACCCGTAGACCAGGCGATTGCTCGTGAGCTTGATTGGGTTATCGACAAGCTGAACGTCAATCGTCACATCATTGACGTCGCCTGAGTAATATTCCTATCACCGCCCTGGCAACACATCTGCGGTTAGGCAGAGTCTCTAATCTCCCAACGGTATGGACAAACGTATTAAGCGCAGGCGCTCTAGCCAGTTCAACGCTTCCACCCAACAGCACAGCACTGCTACTGCTTGCCATGTCCCTACTCTATGTTGCCGGCATGTACTACAACGATGCCTGCGATGCCGAATATGATCAGCAACACCAACCACATCGTCCGATAGCTTCTGGCCTGATAAGCGTCCATCGTGTCGAGGCCTTTGCACTTGTTTACGTGATGATTGCGCTAATACTGATATACACCGCACGCCTATCGTCACCACCAGCACTGGGAAGTTCTAGCATAGCTTGGCTGTCTTCCAGTCTCGCGCTGATTGCCTGTATCGCTATCTACAACCATCACCACAAGAACAATCCACTAAGCCCCTTGCTTATGGCAGGCTGCCGTGTCGGAGTTCTCCTGACCACAAGCTATGTGTTGGCAGCTAACTTACCGCTAGTGATGTTTCTGGCTGTATCGACAACACTGGCCTGGTTGGTTGGTCTCAGCTACCTTGCCAAACGCGAGCGATCACCAGAGGAGGCAAATAAAAAACTCATCAATCATTGGCCAATAGCTCTGTTAAGCGTACCTATTCTCATCGGCGCATTAATCAGTCTGTCGTCGCCTCTTGTCCTGATACCCGTCGCGCTGATTGGCCGAACTATCTGGAAAGCACGAGAGCAGTTGCGCAACGACCCTTCATCGCAAAAAGGTCAAGCCATAGGAATGATGATCGCCGGCATCTGCCTTGTGGATGGGATATTTCTTACGTGGGTCTGGGGCATCCACGGTGCCATTGTATCGGCGCTGGCGTTTGGATTGACCCTGGCCCTGCAACGCTGGATAGCAGGAACTTGATACCACCTGTTACCACTAGAATTACCAATTCATGATCAAAGGCATCTGGGCCCTGAAGTCCCGAGTTTTACCTTTGACTGCATTGTTAAATGTCAATTCCAGACTATGAGGCGTATCAGGTATGACCGTAACCCACTCACATTTCGATATCCCAGACAAGGCAGTTGAAGGTTGTACAACTGGCACAGATATTTTCAGCTCAGTAAGTAACCAACTCATATTCTCTGGCACCTTCTCTGGCACCGGCAAACTCTTTCGTGGCGCAAGGTTCGAAGGCATAACAATACACAACGGCTCTTCAATAACATCAGAATTTTTGCCCACGTGAAAACACTGATCGTTGGCAAAATATTCAGGGCAGTATTGCCAGCCATCAAAAGGCAAGACTGAATCGCGCTGAACCGTTTTCATCACCAGTCCGAAGGGCGATGCACCGGCTGCTGAGCATCTTTCAACGAATCGTAGACCTTTGGCTAGTCCGTTTGCTGATTCTGTTGCATCATGAACATATAAAAACTCCAGTGTGGTGTTAGCGAAAAAGAACCGGCGATTGGCGGTACCCTGCCCCGGATGCCTATTGTTAGCCCCTTCCACCAACCCCGCAGATAGCAACAGATCCGCATCTTCCGCACCGGGTTCTGTGAGAATAAATACATGATCCAATTTAATAGGCATTATTGATTTCTCATAACGATTTCTCATAACGATTTCTCATAACAAAGGCTAGCGCCACAGGCTTTCGTTCTGACAAGTCTGAAAGATATAATAATGCCACTAACGCATCAATTTTCAGGGGGCTTATAATATCCAGATGAAAAGATACAGCTTCCTTGACGATTACAGCGAAGGTTGCCATCCAGACATTCTGGACATGCTGACCAAAACCAATATGGCACAACAGGTTGCCTATGGAAACGACGAGTACTCCGAGCAAGCCAAAGCACTGATACAAAATCATCTGGGTGAAGAGACATCGCCCATCTATTTTGTAGCTGGAGGTACGCTTGGCAATATCATTATCGTGGCCAGTTTACTAAGACCACACGAGGCCATAATTTCGGCCAGTAGTGGTCATATTGTAGTTCGGGAAACCGGAGCGATTGAGGCCACAGGTCACAAGATAATTACCATGCCCTCAATTAATGGCAAGCTTGACTCCGAGAGCATCGAACTTGCTCTGGCTAACAATGCGCATTTTCCTCATATGGCGAAACCGCGGTTAGTGTATATATCTAATGCGACGGAAGTGGGTACCATTTACACCAGACAGGAGCTGGAGTCTTTATCAACCAGCTGCAAGAAAAACAACCTTTTGCTGATGATGGACGGTGCCAGACTGGGAACCGCATTGGCAGCTGATAAAAATGACTTAACGTTGCAAGATATCTGTGAATTGACGGATATTTTCTGGATAGGTGGGACAAAAGCCGGGGCACTGATCGGCGAGGCCATTGTCATCCCCAATAAGCAGCTGGCCGAAGACTTCACCTTTCACATCAAACAGCGTGGCGCGCTTTTGGCGAAGGGGCGCGTGTTGGGCGTACAATTTTTGGGCTTGTTTCAAGATGATCTGTTTTTTGACCTGTCAAAGTTTGCTAACGATATGGCAGCAAAACTGTCTGCGGGAGTCGTTGATTGCGGCCATGTTCTCGCCGCCGCCACCCAAAGCAATCAGGTATTCCCCACGTTACCCAACAGCTTGATTGAAAAGCTTCAGGAGCATTTCAATTTCTATGTTTGGGAATCTGTAGACAAAGAGAATTCCACCATCCGACTCGTGACCTCATGGGCAACAGAACAGGCTCAGGTTGATGCTTTTATCGCAACGGTTCGAGATATGTCGGCTCAGGGCTCATGAAATAATTTACTATGCAACTCGCGAACCCTTATCCAAACTGATGCGCCAACACCAGTGCTTTGAATTCAGTGGCATGCACCGCCGCATCGGGTAATACAGCAGCATTACTACTGATAAGCAACGGCCCATCGACCTCGTTGTCAACAGCTCTACCATGACAACCTTTGACCAACGATGTCGCTGACGGCGAAATGACATCCATCAAGCGACTAAAGCCCAGCTTGCGTGCACCCAGAATAGAGGCAACCTTAAGCGTCGGCCAACGTATCTCAGGGTCAACAAACAACTCGACTGGATCGTAGCCGGGCTTTCTATGTATGTCGACGCAGCGAGCGTAGTCCGGTGTATGAGCATCATCCAGCCAGTAATAATAGCTAAACCACCTATCGGACTTGCTGATAGCAACGATATCCCCACTTCTGGCATGCTGCAAGCCCAACTGAGCAAGCGCGTCTTCCGAATGTACCGATTCAATTCCATCAATACCTGTAAGCAAACGATGAACTTCTTCGATACGATCAGGCTGGTTGACATACACATGCGCCAGTTGATGATCGGCGACTGCAAAAGCCACTGACGCACCGGCATCCAGTTGCTCCATGCCTGACTCTTCGCGAACTGCCAGTAACCCGGCGTTGCGCAAGTGACGGTTAATATGAACAACATCCTTGACTGCTGTAATCCCGTATTCGGACACTACAATCGTGTCAGCGCCTCGTGCATCGGCGGCCTCAATCAGCTCTCCACATAACTGATCCAGCTCTTGAAGGTCTTTCTGAAGTCGAGGATGTGCCAGGTCTGGTCCCAGACGCTGCAGGTTATAGTCAAGATGCGGCAAATAGGTGAGCGTTAAATTCGGATTACGCGTTTGCATGATATGCACAGTGGCATCACTTATCCAGCGACTGGATACGATATCAGCCTTGGGTCCCCAGAAATTGAACAAAGGGAACTGGCCAAATTTTTCATCCAGCTCGTCATGCAGATCTGCAGGAGACGTGTAATGGTCGGGAATTTTGCGCCCGTCGGCCGGGTACTGTGGCCGCGGCGTGGCACTCCAGTTGGCAGTGGAATACATGTTATACCACCAGAACATCTTGGCACAGGTGTAGTCAGGGTCTAGTGCTTGTGCAGCTTCCCAGATTTTCTCACCGTTGATTAAATGATTGGACTGTTTCCAGAAGCCCACTTCTGCGCGTTCACGATCATACCAACCATTGGCCACTGCTCCATGTACAGAAGGCATCTCACCCGTTAGCAGCGTGCTCTGTACTGAACAGGTGAGCGCAGGATTGATAGATGTTAGAGGGCGCAACCCGCCTCTGGCCACTAAATTGCGTAGGTTTGGAGTGTATTCACCCACCATCGAAGGACTAAGTCCGACGGCAAGTATGACCAGAACAGGTTTCATGCACAAGCTGCGGTTAGTTTGAATGAACTCAAGATAAGCAAATGTCACTCCATAGCAGTCCGCCCGGTGACAAAGATCGCCAACGCGCGCGGCTGATTCTTCAGACCGCTCTGATGTCACAGCTGTCCACTGCAAAACAACAATGGCTTAGCGATCAGCTGTCGTTAGTAGCTATTGAAAAACGCAATCGAAGCGTTGATCTGGCATTCGGACTGTGCGCTCGACGTCTGGGTAAAGAACCAGCAGCATTGTCGGCTATGCAGCAAGGTCAATTGAGTCAGATCATGGCAGGTTGGAAGCTGGATGCGGTGCCTGCTCATGCAGTAGCACGCATGTTGGTCCTTACCTGCTTTAGCGACCCTGAGCAACTAGCTGCACAATTTACTCGCCTGCTGCGCCACGCAGATTTACAAGAGCAGCTCGCGCTGTATCGCGGCCTGCCTCTGTATCCGCCTTCAGATGCATTGAACGATCAGCTTGCAGAAGGACTACGAGGCAATATGAGCGAGGTATTTGAAGCTATTGCCCATGCCAACCCTTTTGCAGGGTGGCACCTGGATACCCACCGCTTTAATCATATGGTGCTCAAGGCATTGTTCATTGACAGCACTCTCGCCCCTATCGCCCTGCTTGAGCAACGTAACAACGTAGAACTTGCAGCCATGTTGCTCGATTACGCGCGTGAGCGTATGGCAGCATCACGCCCGGTAAGTGCAGAACTGTGGACACTGGCAATGCCATTCATGACTAACACCGAAAAAAAAGAATTCTCTCTGGAGCAAGCCTCATGATGTTCATTGATCCCCACGCACACATGATTTCGCGCACCACTGACGACTACGAGGCCATGGCAGCTGCCGGTGTTGTGGCATTGATTGAGCCTGCCTTTTGGCAAGGACAGCCACGAACGCATGTGGCAACTTATGAAGATTACCTGGCCGCGATTATCGGCTTTGAACGTTTTCGTGCCAGCCAGTTTGGTATCAGTCACTACTGCACCATCGGGCTGAATTCCAAGGAGGCCAATAACGAATCACTGGCAGAAGATGTCATGAAAATCCTGCCACGTTTTGCCTTAAAAGAAAAAGTGGTGGCCATCGGCGAGATTGGCTATGACGAGCAAACCGCACTGGAAGATAAATATTTTCGCGCACAGTTGGAGCTATCTAAAGAGATCGATCTACCGGTGCTGGTACATACACCCCATCGCGACAAGAAGTCTGGCACTTTACGTTCAATGGATGTTTGTGAAGAACATGGCCTGGACCCAGGCTGGGTCATTGTTGATCACAACAACGAAGAGACAATCGATGCCGTTCTTGACAAAGGATACTGGGCAGCATTCTCTGTTTATCCATCTACCAAGATGGGCAGCGAGCGTATGGTCGCCCTGCTTCAGCAGTATGGCGGCGAGCGCATCATCGTAAACTCGGCCTGCGATTGGGGAATCTCAGAACCACTAGCGGTAGCTAAAACCGCGACGCTTGCATTATCAAAAGGGGTTGATCCTGAAGCTGTCAGGCTAGCCTGCTATGCCAATGCACTTGAGGCCTATGGTAAAAGTGGACAGATAAAGGAATCCGATTGGCTACAGCCGAACAGTGTTGATCAACGGGATACCTTTGAGGGGAATTCCATATTACGTGGAGGACGTCAGCCGGTTATTGAAGAACCGAAGGTCAAACGGCAAGCCAGCAATCTACTTATTGAATAGTGGTGCGAGCGTAATAACGGCTACCATCGTTGCAAGACACTGCTGCCTGTTCTTGCACTCGTCGGAATGCATGTTCGGCCTGTTACACGGTCACAGGCTTAGAAATTACATGTGCCAAGAGGTCTGAACCCAGGGTGTATCGCGACCCAGCCTTCCACCCATGCTCTGCAAGCATCTCTCCAATCTGCTCACGGCTGACGTGCTTTTGATGAGACGTATTGGAGTGCGTTACCAGCATAACGCTCTCTTTCTGGCTTGAGTTCTTCTTAAGCCAAACCTTGAGCTCCAATTCGGAATGGATATTTATACGTTTAAGTTTCGGTATTTCAGTCATTAGCAATGACTCCTTAAAGTGCAGTCTTCGACCGCTCTGGGCTAATTGCCGACTATATCAAACGCTGAAAACGACCATCAACCGGGGGTTATGATAGGTCGTCTGGATTGTGCCGAAATCCCGCATTCTTCTAACATCATATCAGGCTCTGCTGACAGGCCGGTCAGTTCCCAATGCGGACTGTCGAGCCAAATGAACATTACTCAGCACGCGAAGTAATAATCTTGACTGCGCCAGCGCTAAATAAGATCCCTATCACTGCATCAAATGGTCGACGGAAAGACATATAGAGCCGTGCCGCAGTAGGAGTCGAAAATATAAACGCGTATCCTATAAAAACAACAATCGCGGCAGAGCAACATAGGCCTAGAGCTAACATCAGCATTTGTGGAGGAGCGGTGTCGCCCAATCCGACTGAAAGTGTGGCTAACCAGACGAGTGGCGCTTTCGGGTTAGTGAGGTGTATTAACAAACCTTTAGCATAGCTACGCTTAAGACTCTTTGAACTGAAAGATTGTGTTTGAAGCAAGTGACTGGGAGTAAAGGCAGAACGTATTGATCGAAAAGCCAAATAGAATAGGTACAGCCCACCGGCGATCTTCATTCCGATAAACAACCCCGCAGATGCCTCCAGTGCAGCTACAAAACCAAATGCGGCAATAAGGCCCCAAAACAACGATCCAGTAACAACACCAAGCGACAACGCGACTGCTGCCGAACGCCCATTAGACATTGCCGTGCCAAGTATCATCAATGTTGCCGGGCCTGGACTTGCCACGCCAACTATGAACACCGTGAGAATGATAAGCAAGCTCGGATAGTAGGTAGCTAACAATTCACTAGTCATAGAAGGTCCCCTCGATATGCAATATGGATTTTATTTCCATCTAAGTCGCGAAAGTATGCGCCATAGTACCCTACACCGTAGTGGGCTCTTTCCGATGGCTCTCCCTCGCCAACGCCGCCAAATTCTAAAGCTTTTTTGTATGCTTGATCTACAGCAGAGGCAACAGAGGCTAGGAAAGCTACCATCACACCATTCCCGACAGATGCAGCCTTGCCATTAAACGGCTCATAAACATAAAACCTTGGTATAACTGAAGATTTAGAAATCCAACAAGATGACAACGGACCACCGTCAGGTGTTACGGGACGTGGAACTAGCTCTAGGCTTGATAAAACAGCAGTGTAAAATTCCGTCGCTCGGCTTAAGGGCTGGGGACAAAATAGATTTACATTTTACGGTCACGCATTTTGGCGTGGCTTGAGGGTGTAGTTCCATTGT
>ENA-ORXR01000719-ORXR01000719.1-marine-metagenome-genome-assembly--contig:-NODE-719-length-41268-cov-219.225996_pt1 | contig 41268 bp, 32 predicted proteins | sample MGYA00237866_ERZ511479 | MGnify/ENA metagenome assembly ERZ511479
TATCATAGCCGTGGATTGTAGGGTTGCAAATGCAAAAGGGCGACATTTTGCTATGGTTTTACACCATATATTTCATCAAAATTATCGAACCCATAGGTTTAACGGGTGAGATTGAAGGGTTTCGAATAGCCAATATCTGAAATTAGGGACGACAATTTGTGAGATAGGTTTAAAGCCGCGAAGCGGCGGCATTTGTTAGCCCCGGACGCAAGCCCGAGGTGCCCCGAGGCAAGCCTCTATGCGAACTCGGCATGGGAACGTGCTAGATTCCGCCGAAGGCCAAGGAGCGGCGGTTTCCAACCGCCGACAGTGATCACGTTTAAAAACAACCTATCTAGGAGTCTGTGGCTTAGCGCAGCAGGAGCAGAATGAGTCCCAAAATGACCACGCCAAACACGGCCAGAAGTTGCCAAAAAGCCTCCCGTTTCTTCTCGTGATGGCGGACCCCAACCGCGAAAAAGACCAAGGCAGCACCTACAATGATCGTCACGACATTGGTCGCGAAAAGCAGCGCGGCTCCGTGCGCGTTCGACCAATAGCCCAGCGCGAGGCTGATGCCTGCGGTTGCGATAGGCGGAACCAATGCGGCTGCGATAGCCACTCCCGGAAGGGCGGCGGAAAGGTTTGGGCGGCCAAGGCAGAATGCGGCGGCAATCCCGCTGAAGAGCGCGATACCTAAATCAAGCATGTTGGGGGCACCCCGCCCAAGTAGTTCGTCATTCAGTCGCTCCAAGCCACTCACCCAACCGGTCAGGAGGCCGATGGCTAGCGAGACGACAAAGCCCAAGCCAATCGATCGCATAGAGCTCCGCATCATCGGCCAATTTCCTTGCACGAGACCCAGCCCCGCCGCGAGAATGGGAAGCATGAGGGGGGCGACAAGCATGGCTCCAATCACCACCGCCGTGCTATTTTGTGCGAGCCCAAGTGCGGCAATCGCGGTCGCCATGCACATGAGAAAAATAAAATCAAAATTCCAGGTTGCCCCGCTTTGCAGCCGCTCAAATAAATCAATTCGTTCATTGCGGTCGAGTTGTGGAATTCTCTCTTCGATGAATCCGTTGAGCATGCCGCTCAAGTGGCGGTGAATGGGCCTTGCGTTGCGAATCACTGCAACCGAGCTGCCAGATTCGCGGAACATGTGTTCCGGTACCGTGCCAAACAAGCTGCGTTTCAGAGCCTTGGGATTTGAATGACCTAAGATGGTTAAATCATATTCTTCGCCCGCGGCTTTTGCGATGCCTTGTTCCAAGCCTCTAGCCACCACGGTCTTCGGGGTGATTTCTGGTGAATCGCTCGCGCCGGCTTTTTTTAAGGCGCGCTTGATAATTTTTAGCCCGAGCCCTTTGCCCTCGTTACTCACGGCTCTGGAAACGTAGAGGGGGGTGCAGGTTGCCATCCCGGCGTTTGCCATCCCTGCTGCATATTTAAGCGCGACGATCGAATGCGGGCCGCCGGCCGTGGGGACGAGGCATTTTTTAGGCAGGATTCCCGGTGCGCCATTGGGTCGCAGAATCATGGTCGCGCAGGGCGCTTCCGCAAACAGTTCACGGGCCAACTCGTTTTGATCGCTCCCCCGGGTTTGCCCAGTCTGATGCTTTCCTACGATCAACAGCTCGGTTTTCTGCTCTTGAAGAAAATCGATGATTTTCGCCTTTGGTTTTGCACACACAAGGCGAATCAATTTTACCTTTCCGGTAAACTCATGCTCAATCAGGGCTTTGTGTAAAAGTCCAAGCCTGCCGTCTGGTGGTTTGGGCTGTGCCAAAACGTCTTCAAAATGTTTCTCTTGTTCGGTACCGCTGGCCGCCGAGCCCGTTATAAATGGGGTCGTGAAGCAGAGACACAGGTCTGTTTTATTTCCTTTCGCAAGTAGAGCAGACCAGCCAGTCAAGGCGGCGGCTTCAGACTCAGAATGGATAACGGTAAAAATCGACATAGGGGGAACCTAGAACGCCTCGAACAAGAAACGAAGTGAAAAGTCATGTATGATCTGGATGCGGGACTTTCGAGAACGCACGGGATCAGAATCGGAAAGTGGAGAGTTTAGAATGGAAAGTAGAGAACTCAGAGGCGAGGCATAAAGAACTTAGAGGCGAGGCATAAAGAGCTTAGAGGCGGGGCATAAAGAGCTTAAGGCTGGCGAAGCATGTCCGCAAAAAGCCGATCCACGAAGGGGTCAATCCCCCACTTTTCTTCCAGTCGCGCACCGCATAAAATCAGCCGCCCCTTTTCATATGGCAAGCTGGCAATGGCCATATGGCCTCGATCGCTCAGGCTAGCTATTGAGCGAAGGGCTGTGGGTCGTTCAGCATCGGAGCGAATATCCTGGATCAACTGGTCGACTTTAATTCTTCCAATATCGGTTTTACTGGCCTCCACTCGAATGATGGTCGGATCGGTATCGTGGGGCAGCAAGCGGAAGGGGTGTCCAATGAAGTCGAGCTCTGGTTGGAAACTTTTTTGTTGTGGGAGACGTGCGACGAAGGTGCCGCCAGTGGCGAGCCAATCTGCGAGAATCGCACGTTGACGGCGAAGATTTTCATCCCAGCCATGTGCGCCTAAAACAAAAATACCTTGGGCCGGAATATCTGCTAGGTCGCTGACTTCTTGAGCCCGAAGCCCAGTGCGTGTGAGTGCTTGCAGGACGCCGGAAGAATTGGGGTCATAGACATAGATCGGCTTCATGACCGTCATGTCTCGCGGATGCACCGTGATAAAGGAGTGATTCCGCGACACGGTTTTGTCTCCTTGGGTCAGATGGCATACGATGCGAAATTGCCCGGCCCGAATGTTATCAGTAAGATCGAAGTTCACCGGTTCACTCCAGCCGGCTCCGTTTTTGATTTCGGGGGTGTCCACATCCTTGCGAACCAAAAGATTACCGTCTGGGTCCATCACCGCAATGGTCAAGGTGGAGGGCGCGAGATCCTTGCCCAGATCGAGTTCGTTTAAGATGAGCAGATCTCCGAGGCAGGTCGCTCCCGGATACACATCACGTTGGGCGAGATCAAACTTTGTCAGTACCGGTTGCATCGAAAGCTCTATCGCCTCGCGAACCAGCCTGGAGCCCATGTCTTTGGCGTAAACGATAGTGGCAAAGCGGGCTTGTTCGTCTGGGTTCAGCGGGTTCTGAGGGGCTAAGATGCGAAGCTGTTCGATGTTTCGGCGAAGCGCATTCGCATCATCTCCCGGCTTGCTGGCAGGGATCTCAATGAAGGCGAGGCCGGAATTTGGGATATCCGTATCAAATAAATTTGCTAATGGGGTGGGGGATTCAATGGCTTCGCCAAACACTGTACTCGGTAAAAAGCCTGCTTTAGAAATTTCTTGGATACGCCCTAGGTCCGAAGCGATGTCTGGTCGTCCCATCGGCCCCGCTTCGGTTGGGTCGGAAAAGATAATCGTGTTGATGCCAAGGTCCTGCATGCGGAGGCACATGGCTTTGCTTAGCTCATCTGATTTCTCCAAACGCATCACACGCGGGAAGATGTTTTCTCCGTTTAGCTGAGCCTGTCCGCGGTCAATCTCGATGCTCCGTCGTAAAATGGGGACGTCGAGCTCCGAGTAGGCATTGGTTCCGCGTCGGATCGAAACCGTTGCTTTATGCAGAATCGGGTCGTCCAAGGTCCAAGTCGCGAGCCCGGTAAATTCTTCCTCTGCTTTGATGGACAATCGGCTTTTCCCAAACGGGAGCTCACGAATGACGAAGCGGATCGATTTGCGAGTCTTAGCCTCGAACTCAGGGCGGTTGGACAGCCCCGTTTCGGATAGCCCCGTCTCGGACAGCCCCGTCGCGGAAGGCTCTTTTAACGTCGCCACCAGATCCATGCGTCGTAAGGGCGCTTGCAAGGTGGATTCGATGACGCAATGAAAGATGCTCTCACCGGCTCCCGTTTCGATCATACCTGTTTTGACCTCCACCGCTTCGGATAACATTTTTCCATTTGGTAAATTAACTAAAAGTTGCGGTGGATCGAGTACGCGATGTTCTCGTGATGCAAAGCTGACCCGAGGTTGAAAGGGCTTAGCCACTACTAGAAGGGTGACGCTCTGATCGGGTTGAAGTACCTCATTCAAAAAGGGAATCGAGACCGCGTAATAGGACTTCCCTTTGCCATCGCCCGATAAAAACGGGATTTTTTCCTGTAAAAGTATCCAGCTTTTCTCGTCGCGCCCTGCTTCAACGAGCCCCGGAGCGGTGGCCCAGGTTACGCTATGGTCTTTCCAGTCGATTCGATCCGCTGCCGCACCGCGTTTTAAGGCATAGACGCTGAATTCACTTTTGTCATAGCGAGAATTACTCGCCCGATAGAGGTAGAGTCGTCCGGCAAGCCCCGGCTGAATGCTCGTATCCCCGTCGGGCGCAAAACGTAAAAGAATCGCATTTTGACGGCTGGCCCCAGCAACAATGGAATACAAGCTGTTCCCTTTGCCGTTTTCGACCACTCGATCTTGGTCGAAACCATCGATAACTACCGCATCACTCGTGCATTGTAAGGTGACGGGCTTGGCAAAGGATAAGCCTGGCAGCGCAAGGAAGGTTCCCAAAGCGAAAAGGGCCAGCTTGATCGGCAAAGAATTGAAGCGCAAAGAGTTGAAGCGCAAGGGGTTGAAGCGCAAGAAGGATAAGCAGATCTCTCGATGAAACCTACTATATTTACCTGAACTCATTTCGCTCTTCACCTTTCATTTGCCTTCCTCGCACGCCGAACTGTGCCAAATTATTTTATGATTCCGAGGATTTTATGCGGAAAACATGGTTTGACATTGTCATATTGGTGCCTTAGTCCTCGCGCTTGATCAAGGCCGACTCATCGGCTTTAGACACGAATTGATTGAAAGCGAATTTATTGTGGCATCAGAAGTAAAAGTTAAAAAAGGCGAGTCGGTTGACCGTGCTCTCCGTCGTTTGAAAAAGAAACTCGACCGTGAAGGTACCATGCGCGAAGTTCGCGCTGGCCGTCATTACGAGAAGCCAAGTGAGAAAAAGCGTCGCAAAGCGGCCCGTGCTCGTACTCGGGTATTCCGTACGCCACGCGCTTACTAATATACATACTGAGCGGTGCTTTTTACCTAAGTAGCATTTTACCTAAGTAGCATTTTACCTAAGTATCATTTTACTTAAGTATCATTTTACCGAGCTTTGTTCTCGGGCTTACATGCAAATGACTCTCACAGGGTTCCCCTCGAGAGTCTTTTTTGTAGCCTAATTTTTCCATCCCTTTTGCTCTGATCCTTAACGAACGTCTCTTTCCACTCATTGATTATGAAGGTCTTGGTTACAGGCGCTAATGGATTTGTCGGGCAGCATATGTTGCGCGAGCTCGAGCAGTCTGGGCACGAAGCAATCGCCAGTGGCCTCACGCCAGAGGCAAAAGAACCATCCTTGGTTCCGCTCGATATTTGTAATCCCCAGCAACGTCAAGCGGCACTCGCGGAGTGTAAGCCAGATGCAGTGATTCATCTCGCGGGAATGGCCTTTGTCCCGCAAGCCGATGCGAACCCACAGCTGGCCTTCGAGGTCAATGTGAAGGGAGCCATTGGCATGTTGGAAGATTTTTCTGCCTGTCAACCCAAGGGAAAATTTCTTCTCGCCTCCTCGGCGGAGGTCTACGGCAATCTCAACGGGCGTAGCAAAGCGGTTCGCGAAGACGAACCACTCATGCCGGTGAATCTTTATGCGGTGACCAAAGCCGCGGCCGACGCCAGCCTCCTGCTGATTGGGAAAAAGCGAGAGCTGCATGTCATGACGGCTCGCCCACAAAATCACATTGGGCCCGGGCAGTCGCCTAAGTTTGTTACCTCCTCTTTTGCCAGCCAGATGGCGGAGATCGCGCGCGGGGAATCTGAGCCCGTCATGCGCGTCGGTAACCTCGATAGCGAAAAGAATTTTACCGATGTTCGCGACATTGTTCGGGCCTACCGCCTGCTCATTGAGCGCGGGGCACCAAACCAAGCCTACAATATTGCCTCGCCCAAGCATACTCGGATCCGCGAACTCTTTGATCTGCTTGCCGACATTGCTGGCATCAGCCCGAAGGTCGAGGTTGAGCCAAAATATTTTCGTCCCACGGAAGTCGCGCCTTATTTGAATACGGATGCGCTACAGGCACAAACCAATTGGAAGCCAGGCATTCCGCTTCGTAAAACGGTGGAAGATTTGTACCAGTCCCTGCTCCTAGACTCAGCTGCGGACGGAGACAAAAAAGCTGACTCGGGAGACCTCGCTTGAGCTCGAAATCAAGGGGGGGAGTATCGGTGCGGACCATCTTGCGTTTCGCCATCGGCTTTGCCTTCCTTGCCATTCTTTTTTGGAAAGTTGATTTTTCCGAGGTGGGCCAAGCCCTCTCACAAAGCCTTCAGCATCCCTATTATTTTGCTCTCGCGATCCTCCTCGTCTTCGTCGCTCTCTTTATCGTGGCCTTTCGCTGGTACCGCATGCTGGATGCGCTGGATGTAGATCTCGGATTTTGGAGCTGTTTTCGAATCTTTTTTATCGGGCAGTTTTTTAACACCTTTATGCCGGGTGCCTGCGGCGGCGACGCGGTACGGGCCTACTACGCAGTACGTGAAACGGACGGAGGCCGACGAGCCGAAGCGGGCGCAACTGTACTTGCCGATCGCGCCATTGGCCTGCTCGCCACCTTTATGTTCGTCGGAGTGATGATGGTTTATCGGCTTCCTGCTTTGTTAGGGAAAACCGAAACCAAAAGCGCGGTCGTGTTCATCGGGCTCTTTCTATCTCTCGTTCTCGTTGGCCTCGTGATTGTTTTCCGGGTCAATATTTTTGAGCGCTGGCGGATTTTACGAGAGTTCAGCGAGAATTCTTCGATAGGTGCGCTGTTGCGCCGGGTGTATGACGCACTCTACTTTTTTCGTAGTTCGCCGGTTTTTCTCCTCGAAATGTTCGCTTACTCCTTGGTCAATTTGATCCTGCTCGCCTTTAGTTGCCAGGCCTTTGCCTTATCGATGGAGTTGAATGTCCAGTTGATTGATACCCTGACTTATTTCCCCGTGTTAACCGTGCTGGCTTCGATCCCATTGACCCCCGGTGGGCTGGGGATTCGGGAGTACATGTTCGCGGATCTATTTGCCACCGTCGGAGTGCCGCACGCCAGTGGGATGGCGCTTTCGTTGCTCGTGTATTTTAGCGGCATCGTAGCCGGCATCGTAGGAGGGCTTATTTTCATTGGGCACAGTAGTGCTGGCGGAAGGCGGATCCGTGAAGAGCTCGAGGAACTCAAAGAGCAACCCTGATCTTGGGTTGAGACGTAGCCAAGTCGCCAAGCAATCGCCCGGCCACGTTGTATGGCTTCGCATCCTTCGCATCATTGCTTGGTGACGGAGTTCGGTCACCAAACACGCCCTTGAAAGGGCATGGTACGGACCCACTGCCGATTTGAGGTTTCAGCTCGCGGAACGCGACCCAAGAGTAAACCGCCGGAGGCCAAGTAGCGGGCCGTATCAGAACTCATAAATAATCAGTTGAGACAATATTTCAAATATCCGAAAAGATGCTGAAGGCATCGAACTTAATAGCCCCAGGCTTCAGCCTGGGGTTTGGAATGTGCCATATGTTGCGTGCTGAAAGTACGCCGGAACGTTGAGCTACCTATCTATCCACCTACCTACCTGCGTTAGCCCCACCGATAACCTTCATCATATTCAATTTGATCGGTTGTTAGGAATTCCCGAAGCTGGTCTTGGAGTGTGATCGCCTGATGGTGCTCGGCCTGATTTTCGGTATAGGCGTTCACCAGATCGGCCTTCTTGGTCGAAGCATAATTCAACCCTTCCGGCGTACTTTCAGCACGCAACAGGTTGGACGTTGCAAAACCCCTGGCTGAAGCCTGGGGCTATTAAGTTTGATGCTTTCAGCATCCTCGTCATGGTGCTCGGCCTGATTTTCGATATAGGCGTTCACCAGATCCGTATCTTTCGGACTTACACTAAACCCGCCGTATCCCGCTTACCGTTGAAGCATAACTCAACTCTTCCGGCGTACTTTCAGCACGCAATAGGTCGGACGTTGCAAAACCCCAGGCTGAAGCCTGGGGCTATTAAGTTTGATGCTTTCAGCATCCTCGTCTCAGATGTCCGAATTCCAAGACCTCTGAGTTCTGACGCGGTTTCAAGAGAGGTGGGGCACCCCTCCGTCGCTTCAATAACACCATTCGTCCGTCACCGCCTGGAAGGCGATGGCACGAACACGCCTTCGGAAGGGCATGGTATGGACCCCATTGCCGATATAACGTTTCAGCTCGCGGAACGCGAGCCAAGAGTAAACCGCCGGAGGCCAAGGAGCGGCGGTTTCCAACCGCCGAGCAGCCCGCCGCTTCAAGAAGGCCATTCGTCCGTCACCGCTTGGAAGGCGGTGGCACGAACACGTCCTTGTAAGGGCATGGTACGGACCCACTGCCGAAATAACGTTTCAGCTCGCGGAACGCGAGCCAGGAGTAAACCGCCGGAGGCCAAGGAGCGGCGGTTTCCAACCGCCGAGCAGCCCGCCGCTTCAAGAACGCCATTCGTTCGTCACCGCCTGGAAGGCGATGGCACGAACACGCCTTCGGAAGGGCATGGTACAGATCTCTTTAGAAGTAAACATGCCACGATGTAACATGTCGTTATATGCGCGAAAGCTCAAAGGATCTTCAGGGATCTCGTGGTCGCAAGCTAGCGAATGCTGCAGCCGTACACTTTGCTCGGAGTCGGTGCCGCGGTGCCGGCCTTCATACTATCTAGGCTTTCCTCCAAATGATTGCGGGTGCCGGGCATGATTTTTCCCCAGCCACGATCATTGTCGACCGGACCGGAATAAATTTTATGCCCGTCAGGGCGAATCACCACTACGAAGGGAACTTTTTTTGCGCCGTAGGCTTGGGCCACTTTCATCGTCGGGTCGAAGAGAATCGCGGAGGCCTGGCTGCCGATTGATTTAGCGGGTTTGTCCTCCGCGACCTTGCCGCTGTAAATTGAATGCCAGAGCCCGCCCTCAGCTTTCACTTTAGCTTGGAGCGCCTGCATCTTTTTTGCCTCGTAATGTTTTTTTACGAAGGGGCAGTCGGGGTCGGTGAATTCGATCACCAAGGTTTTTCCTGCGGCAGCAGCGCGACTGTGCTGTACCCCGCTTGCATCGGGCAGGCTGAATTCCTGGGCAAGGCTGTTGGCCATTAGCCCAGCTAAACAAAGCCCGAGCATGTACACCGTTCGGATGGGATGGCTCACAGGTTTTTCGCCGCCTCAATGAGGATATTTTTCGTGAGGATGTTTGGTAGAATGGTTGGCTTGGCGGATAGATCTGAAGAGTAAAGAGGGTATGCGGGAACCCCGATGCGCCCTAGCTTTTCGAGTTCCTGTTTCATCCATTTCGGAGAGCGCGTGAAGTCAGCCGTGAAGGTTTTGATGCCCTTGTCTTGAAATGCTTTGGTGACCTCGTCGGATCGCATGGCCGGTTTGTTTGCCTTGCAGGTAACACACCAGGTGGCGGTCCAGTCGATGAAAACGCCATAGCCTTCGGCGCGGGCTTGGGCTACTGCTTCTGGTGAATAAGGCGCCCAATTCCCGTTGCTCACAGCTGTGTCCGCGAGGGCCGAAGGAGGGGGCGTGTCGTCTCCGAGGCTGACCTTAGAAAATTGAAATCCGGTGGTTAGTGCAACACCCGCCAGAGCGACCAAGGTGGCCAATAGACGTTGGCCTTTGGAGGCGGTGAGCCCGGCGTAGCGTCCGTACATCCAAGCAAAGAAAGCAATCACGAGAAGGGCGATGAGCATGCGGAAGATGCCGTTTTCTCCGAGGATGGTGAGTTGCCAAATCGCCACCGCCATCATGGCGAATCCGACGAGGTGCTTGAAGGTGATCATCCAGTTGCCGGGGCGCGGAATGAGCTTCATGAGTTTGGGGCTACTCGAGAGGATCAGGTAAGGGGTTGCGAGTCCGAGACCAAGCAAGCTAAAGAGTAGAAAGGCAAGTACAGGCGGTTGTTGAATCGCCATGGGAACTGCGGAAGCCATGCCGGGTGCCATGCAAGGGCTGGCTACGATGATGGCGAGTACCCCAGTGAAAAACGACCCGAGATAGCCCGATTTGGACTGCAATCCGCCGCCAACTCCGGTGAGGCCTTGGCCCATTTCGAAGACACCAAAGAAGCTCAGGCCCATGAGGAAAAAGAGGGTGACCAACGCGATGTTCATGCGGGGATCACCGAGCCAGCTACCCCAAGCCATTTTGAAAATAATTACAAAAGCTGCCACGATCCACATGGTGACCAAAATCCCTAGGGTGTACACCAATGCGTGTGACATAGGAGAGCCATGACCTTCTTTGGCTTGCTCGACGAAGCCCATGATCTTGAGCCCGATGACAGGAAAGACGCATGGCATGAGGTTAAGAATCACCCCGCCGAGAAACATAAAAAGAGCGGCTTTGGGGAAGCTCATAGGGTTCGGCCCTGTTTCGCCCAAGGCTGTAGTATCGGCCGCTTTTAGGGATGCGACCGAGTCTGGTTTGCCGGCGGTACTTCCGAGAGCTGCAACCGTGCTCGCATCTGTTGTGCTGCCTGTTTGGCTGCTAGGTAGACTGCCTGATTGGCTGTTAGGCAGGGTGCCGATTTTGCTGTCAGGTTTGTTGTCGGTTTTCCCGCTTCCCGGAGGCGCGAGTTCTTTTGCGTCTGGGGCTTTGCTCTCGATCGCGGTGTCGATCTGGTATGATGCACCATCTTCTGAAAGCAGGATGCCTTTGACCCGCTTAATTGTTTTCGCTGCGTCGAAGTCCGAAAGCCCGACCTTCATTTCGTAACCGCCTTGGACTTCTTTCCAGGTTCCAATGTCTTTGAGGTTGGTGAGTTCTTGGGTTTCTGGAATGAACATCGCGGTAGCGACTTTGGTTCCGGCAGGAGGAGTTGCGAGAATGTGTAGATCCGTTGCGGTTCGCCACGCGGTGCTTTTCCATTCGCCTGATGCCGAAGAGAGTTTTTTGCGGGTCGCTTCGATCGCGGCGTTGCCCGCGCCCTCAGTTGCTGCGCTTTTTTTAATGGGAAGAGAAAGACTGGTTTTGACATCACCCGGAACGCAGCTTTCTGCATCGCATTCGAGCCATTCCGCCTCGACCCCGATGTCAACCGACGTGCCTGCGCTTGCTGACGCAGGTGGGGTAATGGTCCGTAAAAGGGTGTGCCCCTTTTTATAGCCGTAGCCAACCTGAGCGTATTCGGTACCTTCATACATCATGAAGCGGGTAGGGGAAGGCCATTGGATCGGGCCCACTTTCCAACCCTCTGGAACCGTGACGCCAAATCGTTCGGCTTCCATATGCGAGTCCCCGCCATAGGCCCAATAGGTTTTCCATCCCTTGTCTGGGGTAATCCGAAGTCCAAGCGTAAATGGTGTGCCGGGCTGAATGCTGCCGACATTAGAAATCAATTCATGGGAGGTGTGGCTTCCCTCCGGCTTTACAGCTTGAGCGGCTGCGCTCTGCACCCAAAGGGCAGGAAGAAGAGCGAGGCATCCCATCGCGAGTAAGGAAAGGCCGGGTTTAAACCAAGATGATATGAGGGGGCGTCTGGCTAGAGTTTTCATAAAAAGAGTCACTATTCGTATATGCTTTATTAATCCTTCGAGGGAAGGATTGACAACGAATTCTGTGTAAGAAGTTTGTAGCTTTTAGCGCGCCTGATTCGGTCCACTTTTCGTTTCATAAAAAGGTTCTCTCTAATGAAGATTTGCCACGTCACCTACCTAAGGGGGTTTCTGGCTCTTTTTTATTCCCCGCTGTTCCCTCGTCTTCCTACTTCACATTTCCCGATTTCATGCCACAGAGATCATGCCCATGTTGCGTGTTGTCCTATTTCTCATTTTCTTTTGGATTCATCAGATCCTCATCATCCCGTTTCTACTCACGGGTTGGGTGCTCTACTTTTTAGGCTTTAAGCGGGCGGGTCGGGGCATCGCAATTTGGATTCGAGTAGGGTGGTCTAAGTTTGTCCTCAAAATGGCCGGGGCAAAGGTGGAGTTCCTTCAGCGCGGAACCCTGCCCGATGGTCCAGCCCTTTATGCCAGCAATCACCAAGGCGCATTCGATATTCCACTTCAAATCGCTTATATCGACCGGCCAATCGTATTTATTGCCAAAAAAGAATTGCGGCGCGTCCCGCTCATCGGCGACTGGATGGCTCTGAGCCATTCCCACTTTATTGACCGAGAAAACAAACGCGCCTCGCTCCAGACCATCCGAGCCTGCATTGCGGATTTACAGGCGGAAGAAAGCATCATTATTTACCCCGAAGGCACTCGAAGCAATTCCGCCACCATGGCTCCATTCAAAAAAGGCAGCCTGAATATCGCAGTTAAAGCTGGAGTCCCCATCGTTCCGGTCGCGATCATTGACAGTTTTAAGCTGAAACCGGTGGATAAAATGGTTATCAGGCCCTCTCGAATTCGAATCGTCATCTGTGAACCCATTCCCACCAAAGACCTCAGCAAGGAAGAAAAAGACGTTCTTACTGAAACGGCACAAGCCGCGATCCAGCGTGAATTAGATCTCGGAATAGATGGATGAGTGAGTCCGAAGGATTTGATGAGCTGGTCCGCGCCCTCACCAATGCGCACCATATTTTAATATTCACTGGGGCCGGTATCTCTACCGGAAGCGGAATTCCTGACTACCGGGGCCCTCAAGGGCTGTGGAAAACCCGAAAACCAATCGATTTTCATGATTTTATGGCGGATGAAGCCAAACGTCGTGAGTATTGGCAGCAAAAGTCCGAAGATTGGGTATCTTTTGCTGAAGCAGAGCCCACGCCAGCTCACAAGGCGATTTGTTCCTTGGCAGAAGCGGGCAAGCTCGAAGCCTGTGCCACGCAAAACATCGATGGGCTCCACGCCATGGCTGGATTATCGGCAAATCACTTGATTGAACTGCATGGAAGCAATCGCTTGGTCGAATGTATGAGCTGTGGTCGCTTTGAACCGGCGGAGCCTTTTTACCTCAGCTATAAACCCGACACGCCCTGCCCGCTATGTGCCTGTGGAGGGTTTTGGAAGCCCGCGGTGATCAGCTTTGGGCAGAGTTTACGGGAAAAAGACCTCGAAAAGGCACAAAAGGCGACATTGGCCTGTGATTTGGTGATCGCGCTCGGATCGACTTTAAGCGTTACACCTGCAGCAACGTTTCCCATCTTTGCGGCGCGAAATGGCGTTCCATACCACATAATCAACCAAGGCCCGACCCATCATGACGGAATGCCAATGGTTGCTGGTAGAATCGAAGCAGATGTGCAAGCTGTTTTCCCTGAGGCGGTTCAGCAGGCGCTTCTCATGTGCGGTTAAATGAATTTTCTTTTTTTTGTCTTGCGCGTGACAAAAATATCGTTGAAACGCGTCTTATCTACCGATAGATGATCATTGTCGCTTAACCTGGCGGGTCAAAAATTTAACTTAAAATAATAAACATCTGTTCTATAACAGGAAGGAAAATAAAATGAAGAAAATCGTATATTCGATGATCTTGGGTACGGGAGCTGCATTTGTTGCTCCAACAGTTCAAGCCGACGTTGATGCTGGCTACAAAGCAGCATCTGATTCTGTGAGTGAAGTTTACCGTCGTGGTACAACTAAAAGTGCAGCAACCGAAGCGAAACCGAAATTTCGCCTAATTCCACGCATTGGCAAACGGGATGTAACTCCTAACGTCAAAGCTGCAGCTCCAGTTGCTCGCACGTACCAACGTACATCTACTGTCTCTGCTCCTTCTTACTCCGCTTCTTCCTACAGCGATGGTAACCAGCTTCCTCCAAACCCTGAGCCAGGTGTTTGCTACGTTCGATTGACGATTCCAGAGAAATACGACGTCATCACTGAAGAAGTAATGGTTAAACCACCAAGCTCACGTCTTGAGCCTGTTCCTGCTGAATACGAGTGGGCTGAAGAGCGCGTTCTTATCCGCGAAGCGTCTACTCGCCTCGAAACGGTTCCTGCGAAATACGAAACCCGTGACGTCAAAGTCATGACTCGTCCTTCACGTTCAACCATCGTCACCATTCCTCCAACCTACGAAACCGTAACTGAAAAAGTTTTGGTCAAGCCAGGTCGCACCTACTGGAAAGCTGGCGCGGATCCTCTCGAGCAAGTTGAAGGCCAAGCTGGCGACATCATGTGCCTCGTAACTGAGCCACCAGAGTACCGCACGGTTACTCGCCAAGTTCTCAAAACCCCAGCTACCAGCAAAGAAGAAACCATTCCTGCTGAGTACACCACGGTTAAGAAAACGGTTATGACTCAGCCTCCAACGACTCGCTCAGTGCCAGTTCCAGAAGAGTACCAGACCATGAAAGTTCAAAAGCTCGTTCGTCCTGCGACGACTCGTAGCGTAGACATTCCTGCTCAGTTCGAAACCGTTGAAAAACGCGTAATGACTCAGCCTAGCAGCATGGCTTGGCGTAAAGTTCTCTGCAAACAGAACGTTACAGCTGACGTGATCACTGAAATCCAAAATGCTTTGAAAGCACGCGGATACGATCCAGGCGCAATTGACGGGAAATCTTCTCCTAAAACTGCTGCAGCGATCCGTAAGTTCCAAGCTGACAAAAACTTGCCACAAGGATCTTTGACCTACAATTTCCTTGATGCACTCGGCGTTCGCGCTCGCTAAGCATCTTTCAGGAAACTGATTGTATAAACGAGTCCCTCTCGAGGGGCTCGTTTTTTTGTGCCCATTTTTATCCAGCTCATTACACCGACAGATGCTTGGAGAAGGAACCGAACCAACGGGCTTTAGAGACGGCCCTTAAATCTCAGGCCGTGGAAGGTGATACAGGCCTTGGATCCCTCTTGAATCTTATTGGCTTGCCGGGTCAAATCTTCCGGAGGGGAAACAGAACATAGCCGGTGGTGAAGTGCAACGGAACCACCGGTAAGCCCGCGCAAGAATACGCCCCTCTGCCACTGCTCGTCTTGCATGCAGTGTCCAGGTGGTTCCGTAATCGCCACCCCGGCGACGCTCTTTGATCCCTCCGGGATCTACTCCCCAAACGGGAAGGCCTACTTCACTCGATAATGCCCGAGGAGCTTAAAGCTGAACAGGCGATCTTCTTCTTTGGTGCCTGAGCCAATGTTGTGAATCACTAGCGGGGTACCATCGGCCGAGCGTTTGTCGCTCACCACCATGATGTGAATCGGTGGCACGCTACAGGTCACCAGATCACCGCGTAGATAGTCTTTGGCATCTTGCGTCACCTTCAGGCTAAAACCCTGTCGCTTGAAATAGGCCTCTAGGTTCGGCACCCGACGATGATCAATGTTCTTATCCGGACGCTTCAAGTTCCAGTTATTTGGGTAGGTCGAAAAGTTAGCTTTCATGTCCTCGTGCAGCGCTTTTTGCAGGTCCTGTTTTACCCCGCTTCGCAGAGCACGAATCACCACGTCGGTGCAGACACCACGATCCATCGGAACATCTCCATTCGGGTAAGCGAGTCCGACATAACTCGGGTCGTAATAAACGGTTTTCCCGATCTGTGAACGCGCCGCCGAAACGATTTTCATTTCTGACGTTTTCTCGGCTTTGGTTTGGGCGGTTGAGATGGATGGAAGACTGCAGCCAATCAGCAGGCAGGCGATAAAGGGGTTCGCGAAGTCGGGTAGCACGGATTTTAATCCGTGTTTGTCGGAACGGGATTTATCCCGTTGAGCTCCGTGGAGGGGATCACGCCTCATAGCGGGCTGTATCAAAACTCACAAACAATCGGTTGAGTCCTTGTTTCGAATATCCGAATAAGATGCTGAAAGCATCTAACTTAAAAGCCCCAGGCTTCAGCCTGGGGTTTGGAGTGTGCAATCCGTTGCGTGCTGAAAGTACGCCAGAACGTTGAGCTACCTATCCGTTAGCCCCACAGCTAACGTTCATCATGTTCAATGTGATAGGTTGTTAGAAATTTCCGAAACTTGTCTTGAAAGGGGGGCACTTGATGTTGCTCGGCCTGATGTTCGATATAGACGGATATTAGATCAATATCTTTTCGGACTTACACGAAGCCAACCATAACCCGCCTGCCATTGTTGGCTCTCGCCCTTTGGTTGAAAATAAAAAGATATGGGGATGGGGAATAATGCGTCATCGTTTAACCCTTCCCGCGTACTTTCAGCACGCATAGGTGCACGCTCTGAAACCCCAGGCTGAAGCCTGGGGCTTTTATGTTTGATGCTTTCAGCATCCTCGTTTCAGACTTTCGAATTCCACGGACTCCGAGTTCTGATACGGCCCCTTTGACCGATCCTGCGCAACGGCGCCCCAGCGGGGCGCACGAAAAAGCTTCTCACATCATCCTGCCCTAACGTGCCTTTCGATAACTGGTTTGCCTTGGGTTTAGGCGTGCGCCACCTCCGGGGCGCGGTCCATGTTACCGCGGTTTTCTCGGCTTCGTTCAACCCCGAGCTATGCGTCGTCGTCCCCATCCGGGGACGGTGAAAGAGAACCCGAAGGCCCGGAAAATAAATCGCCGAAGGCCAAGGGAAAGGTCAAAATTTTTGAAGTGCACGTTTCGTTAGGAACACTGGTTTATCATATAACCCGGAGGGGATCAGAACGGGATTTCTCCCGTTGAACCGATTTCGTCTCAAGCAGAATATCGGCGGAACGAATTCCGCCCCAACAGACTCGGAATGAATTCCGAGCTACGATCAGGCCTGTGTTCTCGAAGCAATATAGCTTACAGCTCAAACATCTGTTCGACCAACGCGTTGGCTTCGCGCACGCAGTCCGATAAGCCAATGCCTCGAAACGAGCTGCCGCAGAGATGAACCCGAGGCTGTTCTTCCGCGAGTTGCCGTTCTACCGACTCGACCCAGTTGTGATGTCCCACTCGGTACTGCGGGTTGCCTTGGGTCCAGCGGGCGACGCGAACGAAATCTGGGGTCGCGCGCAAACCGCAGAGGCGATCAAGCTCCTGCCGTAAGCACTCAACAATGATCTCGTCGCTTTCTTCAAGCAGCTCGGGTTGCTTCTGCCCGCCGATAAAGGCGCGACATAAAAAGCCGCCGGTTGGGGCACGATGATCAAACTTGTTTGAGGTCCAGGTGCACCCGACCAATGGCGAAGGATCGCTTAACGCGCTCATGAAACCAAAGCCTTGGGGATGATCTGGTAACGCGTGAAACGCGAAAGAAACCGTGCCGGTGCTGGCGAAATCGAGTTGCTTCAAAAGCTCACTGGTCTTAGGGGCAGGAGCTGACAGAATGTGGGCCGCATGATTCGCAGGAAGGGCGATGATCACCTGATCGGATTCGTCCAGCGCGGGAAGGGTGTCCACTCGGGTGTTCAACTGGATCTCGCCGCTTAAGTGGGCTTCAAGCGCTTCGGTGATCTGCCCCATGCCGTGCTGCAAGCTGGTGAAAACCGAACTGAGCTTGTTCTTCGCTATTTGCTGCGTGCGGTGGTCCTGTTTATCACCGCGATCGCTTTCAGTTCCTTGGCGATCGCCAGCCACAGATGGGCGTTTGGGCGCAACCGCCATGGCTTGCATCAAGCTGCCATGTTTTTCCTCCAACTTCATCAGTCGCCCAAAAGTTGCTGCCATGCTCATACGTTCGGGATCTGCCCCGTAAATTCCGGCTAAAATCGGAGCTGCGATGCGGTCGAGTACTTCCGGTCCAAAGCGCCGACGGACAAACGAGGCCAACGATTCGTCACCTGAGGCGGGCGGAGCGGGAGGAAGATTGATTTCGTCCAAAGCCCGATTAAGCCCTGCAAGACTGAGCGGTGCGGTCTCGCGAAACAGGGCTTCGTCGGTGGGAATAAAAAGCCGGCAACCCTGCGGGAAAGGGATCAGCTCTCCGTCATGCAAGAGCTGAACTTTTCGGTTCTGCTCATTGCATGGGATGAAATCCGCTTCCAATCCGAGCTCACGGCAGAGATCCAAGCCCTCCGGTTTTTCCGTGAGGAAGGAATCTGGCCCCGCCTCCATAACAAATCCGTCAATCGCTTCGGTACGTATTTTTCCCCCGAGCCTGGGACCGGCCTCAACCAGGCGATAAGGGATGCCACGCTTTTGCAGGGCGTAGGCCACAGCCATCCCCGCCATGCCACCACCAATGATCTGCACCGGTTTCATGAAGCAACTGCGTCAGGCTACCGTTAGCTGGTCTGCTGGACCGCATTCACTAAAGCGCGGACGTTTTCAGGGTCGGTCTGTTTATGAATCCCATGCCCCAAGTTGAAAATGTAGCCGGGGCGTCCGCCCACAGAGTCGACGATTTCACGCGCGGTGCTGCAAACGTCTTCTTTGGGGGCGAGCAAGATGGCTGGATCCATATTGCCTTGCACTGCGACATCGTGTCCGATCCCATCCCACGCTTGCTTGATGTCTACACGCCAATCGACCCCGACCACATCGCTGCCCGCTTCCTTCACAAGATGCAAAATGCCGGCGCTGCCAGTAGCGAAGTGAATCGTCAGCGCCTTCGGATCCGCCTCTTTCACGGCCGCCAAAATTTTCGTAGCGGAAGGCAGAACCCAGCGGCGATAATCTTTTGGCGACAAGATGCCGGCCCAGCTGTCGAAAAGTTGAACCACAGGAGCCCCCGCTTTGACCTGAGCCACCATGTAGGCCGCTACCGCGTCGGTGAGCTGATCCATCAAGGCAGCAAAGGCCTCGGGTTGCTCGTACATAAATTGTTTTGGAATGAGCCAGTCCTTTGAACCGCCGCCATTGATTGCGTAACAGGCCAAGGTGAATGGAGCACCCGAAAAGCCGATCAACGGCACGCGACCATCGAGGGCCTGCGTGGTCTGGCGAATCGCTTCTATGGTGAAGGAGAGTTTTTCTTCCGGATCAGCTGGCACCAAGCGTTTGATGTCATCCGTGTGACGAATCGGATTGTGAATCACCGGCCCGGTGCCAGGAATAAACTCTAAATCTAAATCCATCGCTTCGAGCAGGGGCAAAATGTCGGCGAAAATAATCGCCGCATCCATGCCAAAGGCGTCGATGGGTTGCAGGGTCACTTCGGTTGCTAGGTCGGGAGCCTTAATCATCTCGAGGATGGTATGCTTGGCGCGGAGCGCACGATATTCTGGCATGTAGCGGCCGGCTTGGCGCATGAGCCAAATGGGAGCCCGATCCACCGCTTCACGACGGCAGGCTTTTAAAAGACGATCATTTTTTAATTTTTGTACACTCACGCCTTTTGCCTGCCACGACTGCCAAAAAACCGCAACCCTCAAACCGCAGACACGCTGGATGCGCGCGACTTTTGCCGTCCTTGCCGGGACTCGATCCACGCCATTTGAACTGTGGTCCTTACAGAGCCCATGGCTTAACCAAGTACTATTGAGGACACATCGTTTATCTCAGTGACAAAACCTCTAGCCTTAGATGTAAAGCACCAACGGTGCGGATTTAAGATGGCCTCGACAGCACCCTGGGTTCTGGCCACATCGAATCGTAGAGCACTTTACGTGCGGGTTTAATGCATACTACTGGTTGAATCACGCTTACAACGCTGCAAATTTTAGACACCTCAGGCCCAGAGCGTTGCCTTGGGCCTGAAGGTCGGCTTTTAACTAGATAGGTCATTTCAACCGAGATGGTTTCCACTGTCGGCGGTTGGAAACCGCCGCTCCTTGGCCTGCGGCGCATCACTTCCTCTGCGGATTTCAATCCGGGTTTGTCGAAACGTGATTAACCCGTTGTACCTACTCTCTACCTACTCTCGACCGACTCCCTACCTACTCTCGACCGACTCTTCTATCTAAAACACCTTGCGAACTTTGGTGGTTCGATTATGCAAAAGCCACTATGGAAGAAAAAACCATCAGCTTTACTTCAGAATTCAAAGGTCGGATCTTTGATCTTGAACGCCACCAAGTGCGGATGCCGGACGGCAGCGAGTCGATTCGCGATATCATTCGACATCCAGGTGCGGTAGGCGTCGTGGCCCAACACGCCAATGGAAAGTTTGTTTTTGTGAAGCAGTATCGCAAAGCGATCGAACACATTACCACCGAGGTCGTCGCAGGCACGCTCGATCCGGGTGAAGACCCGATGGAATGTGCCAAGCGCGAGTTAACCGAAGAAACCGGTTATACCGCGATCGATATCGAATACCTGGGGCGGATTCACCCCTCACCCGGCTACATCGAAGAAAAAATCGAACTCTATTTCGCAACCGTAGATGAGCAGGGCGAAACCAATCCGGACGAAGACGAAAACGTGGAGGCCTTCTTGCTCACGGCAGAGGAAGCGGTTGAGATGATTTTGAATGGTCAGATCACGGATTCTAAAACCGTGGCGGCATGGCTCTTTTACGAAAAACGGATTGCTGCCCGAAACGCGTAGGCCTCTTAGTCCTCTTGCCCTTCCCAGCCTGCCTTATCAATTCCCATCTTGCTTCGCGTTTTTTAATGCTCCCTTTTCTTCTGCCCCTCGGGCTTCTGGTCTTACTCGCGATCGCGCCGAAAGACTGGTTGCCGGGATCACTATCGTCGCTTGAAACGGCCAGCTACCTTGCGATTTCGCTGGCCTTCGGCATTGGTCTCACGCGGTCAGGGGTCGCGCGGGCCGGGCGGATCTGGTTGTCGAAGCGGTCTTCACGTCAATGGCAGCTTGGCCTCTTTTTCCTCGCGTTTATTTCCCAAGCCGCGGTTGCGCTCTGGGTCTTTAATCGGCTCCCCGGAACCGCCGATGCGGAGTCGATGTGGTTTCAAGCTCGTCTCTTTTCCGAGGGAAGCGTTACCGGGATTAGTCCTCCAGCCAAACTGTTTCACATGTTCGCCATTCTCTCCAAAGACTATGGGGTCGACCTCTGGTGTAGCATGTACCCGCCGGGTTGGGCCGCACTTTGGGTGCCTGCGGCCTGGCTCAATCTCCCTTGGTTGGTCAACCCCGTCCTTGGCGGGTTTCTCGCCATCGTGATCTACCGGATCGGACGCGATTTTTTTCAAGAATCGGTCGGTCGCCTCGCCTCGGGCATCAGCCTCTTTTCCCCGCTGGTGCTCCTGCTCGGCGGCACCTGGTATTCCCATCACGCCTCGGCCGTCTGCTTGGGACTCTGCTATTTAGGCACGGGAAAAATTCTCCGAATTCCAAACGACCACAAGGCAGACACGGATGGACATGCAGACTACCTTCTTTCTCCGCAGGGTTGGGTCTCCTCCATCGGCTTGGGCCTGCTGACCGGCGCGAGCATGGGGATGGCTTTTTTGGTTCGGCCAACCTCAGCCCTCTTGATTGGGATCTGCATCGCACTTGGGGTGATCGTCTGTTGGCGCGCTGCCCTCCGCGCGTGGAAGGGCGTGCTCATCGCCGGCGTGGTGGCCGCCGCCTTCGTTACGCTCTTGCTTGGTTACTATCACCTGACCACTGGCGATGCCTTCACCTCCGGCCATAGTTTGGTGGTGACAGCAGATACCCGAGTTGGCTTTGATGAGTTCCATACCGTGGCCGAAGGATGGCGGCGGAGCTTGGAGCGGGTGATGGTGATCAACCGGCAAGGCTTGGGCTGGCCGATTCCCATGCTCTTTCTCGTGCTGCTTGGTTTTATTCCCCAGCGCCGCTGGCTTGCGGCTTGGCTCCTGCTTCCCATGTGGGCCCTCTTGGCCCTGCATGCCGCTGTCTCCTATTACGAAGTGTACTTTCCCGGGCGCTACCTGTTTTCCGCCTTACCCGGTGTGTTTATTCTCGTTGCCCGTGGGGTTCTCTGGAGCGCGGGGAGTGATGCCAAAACAAGCCGTCACGATTGGGCCACCGGTCTCCTGCTCGCCTGTTTATGCTTTGGGGTGCTCGTAAGCATTCCCGCCACCTTGTCCTCCTATCATGCTGGTTTTAAAAACGCGGTGCCGCCCTTGGCTACCTTTGAGTCAGAATTCGGTTTGCGCGACCAGAGCCAGCCCGAGCAAAAATCTTTGGTTCTCATGCAGGATAGTTGGGACGGAAAATGGCTGGCTGGCAACGGGGTCTTTCAGGAAGGCTTCCGACGTAATGCGACCGATCTACATTCTGGGCAGGTCATCTATGTGCGCAACCGCTATCCCAAAAATGCCGCTACTTATGCCCTGTTCCCCGATCGCGATGTCTACTTATTGGTCTGGCATGCCAGCTCCAAAGAAGCAGAGTTCTTTCAAGTGTATCCGGAACGCAACGAAGAAATGATCCGCCTCACCCCTGCGGTTGCAGCATCAATTTCGCCGAGGATACACGAATGGAATCGCCGCGATCCGCTCGAACTCGAGGTGCCAGAGTCAGCTGTCGGGTTAGAACTGCAGGCCCTAACCCTCGCCACCAATGCGCCCAATTGGATTCTACGGGCAAATTCCCAAGAGGTCGCAGCCGGGCAGGGCGAAACCGTATCCACCGTTATTTCCAATCTCCCTTCGAGCAAGCTGACCCTCGACGTAGAGCCAGGCGGGATGATCGGAGTCGAACTCAAGTGGCTCAAACCCTAAGCGTAATACGGTTGCGAAGGCATCCGTTTGATCTGCAGATTCCGGATCTGAAACAAACAAGTTGCAGCTCGATCCTTTGCCTTCCAGCCGAACCGGCTTCCAGTCATCCGATTTGCTAATACGCGGCATCCCGCGATGCTATTTGAGGCGGGGTACGCTGTTAAAGGAGCTACTTACGGCGACCCGTCTCGTCAATGCCGTCGCGTTGCGACTCTGAAATTTTCCGCAACGAATCCATGGACTCGGGTCCATGGCGATCAATTACCACCGCTTCGCGGCTCATTTCCAACTGTGCCAGAATCAGGATTATGAAATATGCGGGCTAAATGGTCGGGGCATTAGGAAGTGGGTCTTCAGCAAGATAGGCGGTGGGATCGCTGAGCCCCGCGTCGATAAAGGCTTCGCGCCGCTCCACACAGGTGCCGCATTTTCCGCAGTGAGTCTCCCCGCCTTTATAGCAGGACCAGGTGCGCGAGAAATCAACCCCAAGTTCAGCCCCGCGAGCCGCGATCTCGGTTTTACTCATGGCAATAAAGGGGCGGATCAACTCCACATCCACATAGGTGCCGGCTTGGATCGCTTCGCCCATGCTTTTCATAAACGGCTCACGGCAATCGGGGTAAATCGCGTGGTCGCCACTGTGGGCCGCAATCACCAAACCATTCAACTCCAAGCTTTCCGCATAACCGGCCGCGATGGAGAGCATGATGCCATTTCGAAACGGGACCACGGTTTGCTTCATGTTTTCCGCCGCATAATGTCCCTCGGGAATCTCACCACCGGTTTTCAAAAGGTCCGAGCGAAAAAGCTGATGGATGAAATCTAAGGCGATACGCTGATGTGGAATACCGAGCTTCTGGCAATGCTCGATGGCAAAAGGGATCTCGCAAGCATTGTGCTTCGACCCATAATCAAAGCTAAGCGCCGCCTTGACCTCCCATTCCGGATTCGCCTGCGCCTCGTACAAAGCGGTGACCGAATCCATGCCTCCACTGAGGAGAACTAAAACATTTCGTGGCGTACTCATCGACAACTTTTACCGAATCAACCGAGGATTGCAAGGGAAGGGACTCTGGGGTAGCACCGGAGCATGGATGCTTTGTACCACACCGACGCCTTTCGTGACCTGCTCTCTACGACCCCACCACCTCGTAAAATGTTCATGAGTATGTGCAGTTATGAGCAACTTTTGTTCGAGGAAGCGGGAGACGAAACCGCGCGTCAGAGAATCAATGACTTTGTGCATGAGCATGTGGTGCTGATTCCGTTGCATCAATCGATTGCCCAAAAGACAGCCGAACTGTTGGCGGTCCGAGGCGGGCGCGAATTGCGGGACTATCGCGAAGCGGTGATCGAGGCCACCGCCTTGGTTTATGATGTTCCTTTGCTCCATGCTGTGTCGCTCGATTAGTCGGCCCCTATATTCATTCCTGCCACTCAACCCTCACCTGAAAAATTTCGGGTTTCGCCCTTAAAGCCACAATCCTTTTTGACAAAGGACGGTTGCTTCGGAATGGCAAGCTGTCTAACCCTAATCATCGTGAATGGAACTGCTGTCTGAGGCATCGAAAATTTTGTCGATCACGATGCAGGCACATAAAATCGAGATGTCGTCTTCATCGTCATCGATATCGACCGTATAGCTATCTGCCCAGCTGAAGGCTTTTTTGGAGACATGAGCCACCACACGGTCGAAGCGGATGAAGTCGAAGTTGTGTTTCCAGAATTCTCCTATAATCGAGTAGTTATTTGGCCCTGGGATATCTAAGGTGAATTCCTTTTTGAACCAGCGGAATTCTTGCACCATTTCAGCGAAGATTTCGCCATCGCGTTCGATGCCGTATTTGGGCTTGAAGCCAAATTTTTGAGCGATGTAGGCCAATTCGTTGCCGTCCATATCCTGAAAAAACAGTTTGTTTCCCCACGAAATGGCTTTACCTTTTACTTGGAAAACCGGCGTTTCGTGTTCGCCAAAAATGTTGAATGTATCTCCCAGACTCCAGACCTTCTCTTTGATGATATATCTCATATCAACCAGTAAAGGCTCCGTGGTCACCAGGAGCTGTGATAAAACCGGCCGAATATTACCATCGGCTCAACGGCCCTAGCGGTAGCGATCCGCGGTCAAGGATATGAAAGACCCTCGTTCTTGACGCGTTTCTCCCTCCTTGATAGCTCCTTTCTCTCCACGGAGGCAGCAAGTATGCAAATAGGAATTGATCTAGGAACAACCAATAGTTTGGTGGCACAGCTTGGCAAAGATGGTCCACGAATCATCAGAAACGAGTTGGGCGACGATCTAACGCCTTCCGCGGTTGCTTTAGCTCCCGACGGGTCGATCTTAGTTGGTCGGTCAGCCCGCGACCAGCTTGTATTAACACCCGACGCGGGCATGGCTTTTTTTAAACGGGATATGGGCACACCAGCCACCTATACCTTTGGCAATCGCGAATGGTCACCGACCGAATGTTCAGCAACGATTTTGCGTGAGCTGCGCCGGATCGCGGAGGCCGATTGCGGTGAAACCATCACCGAAGCCGTGATTACCGTGCCGGCATATTTTCATAATAGTCAGCGCCAGGCCACGGTAGATGCTGCGAACATCGCTGGGCTCAAGGTCACCCGAATTATCAATGAGCCAACTGCGGCCGCACTAGCTTTCGGTTATCAAAATCCCGACCGGGAAAGTTTGTTGCTGGTGTTTGATCTTGGCGGCGGAACCTTCGACGTCACATTGCTCGAAGTTTTTGATGGGGTGGTGGAGATTAAATCTTCTGCTGGCGAAAGCCGCCTGGGTGGGGAGGACTACACCGATGCTCTTTGCTCCATCTTAATCCTAGAGCACCAGTTCGAGATTCCGGATCAGGAGCGTTTCGTGTTTCGGCAAAAAGTTGAAGTTGCTAAACGGCAGTTGACCACCTTCGAAGCCGTTACGGTGATGTGGGCTGGGAAAGAAATCCAACTGACTCGCGAAGATCTCGCCGCAGCTTCAGAGACCTTTTCGGGTCAAATCCGGCAAGTGGTTCGGCGCTGTCTGCGCGATGCCAGGGTTACTCCCGATCAGCTTGAGGATATTCTTCTCGTCGGTGGCACTAGTCGGATGCCGGTGATTTCCCAGTTCATCCAAACCGAGTTGGGTCGAGCCCCAAATAAAGGAGTGGATCCCGATCGAGTGGTCGCCATAGGAGCTGCGATTCAATCCGCGCTCTGCCATCGCAACGAAGCCGTGCAGGATCTCGTGCTGACAGATGTTAGCTCCCATACTCTAGGAATCGAAACGGCTCGGCAATTTGCCAGTGACGTGCGCGCAGGGTGGTTTACTCCGTTGATTGATCGTAATACCACCTTGCCGGCAAGCCGGGTGCAACGCTTCAACACCATGCACCCGAGTCAGGATGAGGTCGAAGTAAAGGTCTACCAGGGAGAGGCGCGTATGGTCACAGACAATCGGTTGATTGGTAGCCTCACGGTCAGAGGGTTGATAGCGCGGCCGGGACAAAAGCATCCGGGAGAGTTTGATGTTCGGTTTACCTACGATATGAACGGAATTCTTGAGGTCGAAATTACCAACCTTCAGCAGGAATCGACGACCTCCAAGGTATTTGAAAACCGGCCAGGGCAGATGAGCGAAAAGGAGATCGCAGCGGCGATCAAGCGCTTAGCACCCTTGAAGGTGCACCCGAGAGATTTTGTTGCAAATCGCGCCCGATTGGTTCGCGCCGAACGGCTCTATAAAGAGCTTTTGGGGCAGTCCCGTGACATCCTAGACCATTTGCTAAACGATTTTGAAGCCGCGTTGGAAGGTCAGGAACCCGGCCTTATCGATCTCTTGGGCGCTGAGCTGGATGCGTTTATGAATCCCTATTTTAGAGGAGAAGATCAGATGGGCAGCTAAGCGCTTTCATTCTGAGTGATCATGGACTGTTGGGAAATATTGGGGTTGGAATTGGAGAGCGCCGACGCGCGTTCCGTGAAGCGGGCCTATGCAAAGTTACTAAAGCAGCATCGTCCTGACGAGGATCCGGAAGGGTTTGCCAGAGTTCACGGGGCCTATCAAGAGGCACTAGGCGAATTGGCATGGCGGGATGAAAACGACCAATGGGGGAACCAGGAGGATCTATCGGCTTCGTTGGGACTTTCAATTCAAGATCAACAGGATCCGAGATCATCGAATGATCCGCTTCCTTTCGATATTCCTCAGGTTGAGCCCGTTTCGGATGACCCAACTGTTTGGAAAGAGGTTACTGGCTTTGATGACACAGTCTCTGCTGCCGATACGTCAGGAACTGAGAGGGCGGAGAAAGTCGAGCCTCCAGTCTCTTGGGAAGTGGTCGCTCAAGATCTAAGGCTGGGCCAAGCCAACCGGGCCCGGCATTGGCTTCGTGCCTACGAGTTAGAGGATCCGGAGCGGGTCAAACGTGATCTGGCAAATGAGATTCTCCGGAGCCCTGAAGCGTACAGCAGTGCGGACACCATTCTTTTCATTTGTCGCCTCACGGAACGTCTAGCACTCCGTAACCCTAAGCTCTGCGCCTATCTTCTCGACATGGTCTTCCCACTTCTCCCGCCTCACATGCGTGAATCACAAGTGGCGTTGGCTTCGGAAATAATCGAACTCGCGGCCTTGTTCAAACCGCTCCGCGGAACCCATAATTTGGATTTTTGGGCCACCGCCTTTGCCAATCAAGGGGTGATGGATTGGGAGTCTCCGGTCGCAATCGATGAGCGGGTCAAAGTGATGGACCTTCAAAATTGGGATGGCCACGCGATCTTAGATGCCATCGTGCCTGATGAATATAGTGTTTGGCCCAAAACGATACGGCAATCGGAATCTGATCTGGCGATGCCCGACGGCACTTACTATCCGCGATCTCGGTCGGAATTAATTGGTGGGGCTGGAGCGTATATCCTACGCATATACGTTTTGCTGTATATCGCGACTATCATCGCTCTCGGCGGCTTTATTTATCTTTTCTTTTTAGTCGTCCGCTTTCTGGGTTATTTTTAGGTTGCCTCCTCTGCTGAGCCTGTGCAAGCCCTTGACTGGAATGTGCTTTTGGAATCGGGTCATCAATGTTCCGTGCCCTACGCACAAGTTTATATCCATTCACCAAGGAATTCGTCTCCGTATCGAAGCTTTACTGGGAGCGACACTAGGTGGGGCGACTATTTGATTTGGGTCGTGCATCGAACCGGAAATAATAATCACCCTGATTTTTTCAGAATTCTTCCAAAGAATGGCGACCGTCTTTTCACCCTGGCGCGGGTAGCCATCAAGGTGTGGCAACCCAATTTTATTTAGGCCTGTCTTCTACTTTTCGGCTTAACCGCTTTAGCGGTAGCGATCTTCGTATTCGATGCGCCCGCTTTTATGGAGAATGGCCCAGACGTATTTGAAAAAGGTTTTGCTGTAGCCGAAGGGTTGAAGCTCCATGCGTCGGTCGCTGGTGATGGCTCGCAGGCTGGTGTCGTAGACAAATTGTTTGCGAGCTTGCTTCCAGCAGCGCGCGGTGATCGGCCACTCTTCTCCGATTTGCACCTCTTCGTCGAAGGGGCCAAAGCGATCGAATCCTTCCCGAGTGCAAAACATAAAGGCGGGCAGGGCTTTGGCGTGAGCCAGTGGCAGGTGGCGAACCGTGTTCCAAAACCACCACCACAGTCGGGAGCGCATGCTGCGTCCCTCGCCGTCGATCCCGAAGATGCCAACCTGATGATGCTGCGCGAAGGCCCAGATCTTTGGCAGGCAGGTTTCGGGGATCAGGGTGTCGGCGTCGACGAAGAGATAAACGTTGGCCTTGGCGTGGAGCACCCCTTCGTTGCGGGCACAGGGAGCCTTCAGGCGGGGACAGGAAATGACCTCGACGACAGGGGCAAAGGAGCGGCCGATTTCGGCGGTTTCGTCGGTGCTGAGATTGTCGATCAAGAGAACTTCGAGCGCAATCTCGGGGGTGGTGGCCGCGGCCTGTAAAATCGCCGCCAATGTTTTGCCGATATCACGGGCCTCGTTCCGAGCCGGAATGATGACAGAAATCATCGGGCTCGTTTCAGTCTGGGGGCGGTTTGATTGTACCGGCTCATCCATGTGATGGACTCGCTTCCAAAACCAGGACGTCGCGACTCAGCCCGCAGCCTGGCCAGGGTGCGTAGGCGTGGTGACGGACTTGCCAACCCGTGGCTGCGAGTTCGGCTAGGAGCGTTTCGCGGGTGTAGCGTCGCGCCGGCCGAAGCGCCTCATGATTCCCAGGAATACCAGCTAGGCGTTGCGCGATGCGGAAGCCACCTCGTCCCATGATCCACTCGCGACAACAAAGCACCGCATGCCCCTGCCATTGAGTCACCGCGGATTGAATTAGAATCAGGCGTGGGCTGACGCGTTGGATTTCACCTAGCAGCGCCTTGGGGTCCGGGCAGTAATGCAGGACGTAAAGCAGGAGGGCTGCGTCCGCGGCCGCATCGGGGTAGGGGAGCCGGTTGTTTTCGATGCGACCTGTTTGAACTCGCGGACCGGCGTATTGAAAATCACTCACATCGCATTGCTCGATGCCAAGGTCTGGGCGGGCGGCGCGCAGGGCGCAGGCGTTATGGCCAGTGCCGCAACCGACATCGATGATGGACATACTGGTGCTGGATGCTGAACCGAGGGTCGCGTCAAGCAAGGGAGCGAGGCGTTTGCAGAGCTTGTCAGCTCGGCGCTGCATCATGCCGTCTACGATGCGAAACCAGAGGGTCGGTTTTGCGCTTTGTCTCGCCTCCGCCATGCCAAGCTGTTCTTAGCGAATGAGCGGGTTATGCGGTTCGGCGGTCGCGTACGGCTTGGGCAAACGCAGCCAGCATCTCTTCTGTGGTTTCGAGGGAGACGCAGGCGTCGGTCACGGATTGACCATAGACCATCTCGTCTAAGGTGCCGGCTAGCTTTTGATTGCCTTCGACGAGATTGGATTCGACCATGACGGCTGCGATATCTTTATCGCCTTTGGCCATGCGCTGGCAAAGCTCCTCGGCAACCTTGGGTTGGTTCTTGAAATCTTTGAGCGAATTGCCGTGTGAGCAATCGATCATCAGCTTGGTCGAAAGGCCGTTTGCTTTAAGTTTGCTTGTGGCGTCGGCAACATCGTCGGCACTGTAATTGGGGCCTGATTTGCCGCCACGTAAAATGAGGTGGCAGGCGGTGTTTCCAGTGGTGGTGACGATGGCAGAAACGCCTTGCTTGGTCACCGAGAGAAAGTGATGTGGATTCGCAGCCGCGCCAATCGCGTCGAGCGCGATTTGGGTTGAGCCACCGGTGCCATTTTTGAAGCCGACCGGCATGGAGAGCCCAGAGGCAAGCTCGCGGTGGATTTGTGATTCCGTGGTGCGCGCGCCGATGGCTCCCCATGCGATGAGGTCCGCGATGTACTGCGGGGAAATGGTGTCGAGAAATTCGGTGCCAGCTGAGATGCCGCGTGAGCCGAGTTCGATCAAGAGTTCGCGTGCGACGCGAAGGCCTTTGTTGATGTCGAAGGAACCGTTCAAATTTGGGTCGTTGATGAGGCCTTTCCAGCCAACCGTGGTGCGTGGTTTTTCGAAGTAGACCCGCATGATGATGTGGAGATCTTTGTCGAATTTGTCGATCATGCCCTTGAGCCAATCGCCGTATTCAAGGGCGCTTTTGGGATCGTGAATCGAGCAGGGCCCAACGACAACTAAAAGGCGATCGTCGTCGCCTGAAAGGATGGCCTCTGCCTGCTGCCGGGATTGGGTGACCAGATCGGCAACCTCTTTGTTGCTGGGGAGGTCGTAGTCAATAATCGCAGGAGAAATGAGTGGGGCGATCTCTTTAATTCGTAAGTCGTCTGTCTGAAGCATGGCTGTGCTTTGGCTATGGTCATTGAATTCGCAAGAACATTTCTCCGAGGCGCGGTTCTAGTTTAGCTTCGATCGCGAAGATGGGGGTTGGCGAACATCGATTAACCCGCTGAGAGGCGTCGCTAAACTGGGGTATTTCTTGAAACCCTATTTTGAATATTTTGCGGAGGACATATCGAGCCTGAAGGGACATAGCCCAGAATCCGCCATTGAGTGGCAGAAGAAAAATACAGCCTGCCATTGAATGGCACCAGGCGTCAACGCCCTAGGTTTGAGACGCCTAAAAGTCGTAGCGCTGAAAGCGCGATTCAACCTGTCGTATTAACCTAAATTCCCACTTTCAGTGCTCTACGGTTCAGTGGAGACCGGAACCCAGGGCGCTGCCCTAAGCGATTTTAAATCCGCACCGTTGGTGCTCACCATTCAAGGCTGGGGATTCCAGGGCAGACTCTACCCAGAGCCTGTCCTTAAATCATTTTTAAATAAAATTAAGGCGACAATTGGATGCATCTTAAATTTTGGGGGCAAATTGTCGGACTGGCCTCCTTCCGGCTGTGTCAAAATCAGTTTGATGAAATATTCGGGCTGGGTGGATGCGAATGGGATATGGCGGTGTATTCGTGTGGCTTAAAACGGGTCGAATAGGCTGTTGTCTGCGGGGCCAAACCAACCGATGTTTAGTTTGGTGTGATCGGCAGAGGCTTCCACTTCGAGGCGTTCGCGGGACACCTGGCCGGCGCACCAAATCACCAGAGCTTTGTCGCGATGCCGAAAGTGGATGGATGGAGTGGCTTGGCTCGACGGACGTCCGTAGCCGTCTACGAAGCGATAGGCCTCGGCAAACGAATATTCGATGAGGTGATCAGGGCTGCCGTAGGGCTGACCGAAGGCGGTGTCACTAAACATGACGGTGCGCTGTGGATTGGCGATGCCATCGGGCTCCATCCCCACTTGCATGGCCTCATCATTGTAGCCGTGGACGTACATCTGCGATCCAACCCCGCGCACATTGTAGCCGTAGCCACCGCAGGATGCTTCAAAGGCATTTGGATCTGGGGTGGGTTTGAAGGTTGGGCAGTCGCGGAGGGTTGCGGCGGGGCCCAAGATGTCGGCCAATGGACCAAGCTTGGCGTCAAAGTTTCCGCTGCTACCACTGCGTGCGCCGTGCCAGCGTTGGGAATTTCCCGAGCTTAAGATGTCGGCGGCGGCCGGGGCAAAGCTCCCCATGTCGGTGGCGTAGACGAAGTTTGCGTTGTGAAGGCCGTGCAGATTGCTCATGCATTTAGCTTCTTTTGCGGCAGACAAGCCTCGGAAAACCGCTGGCACGACCAGGGTGGAAATAATGGCGATGACTGCGATGACAACCAGAAGTTCAAGCAGGGTGAAACCGGATGCTTGCGCTGAACTTGGTCGATGTATGTTGGAATGGTGAACGCGTTTCATGGGTCAATTTAAGTTAAGACGTTTGAATCGGATGGCGTTGAAATCTCCGGCAGGGATCGGCCAAGTGCGGAGGTTGTTGCTGCCGAGCCACCCTGAGCCGACGGCGGACCAGTCGTTGCTGCCAAAGGTGGTGGTGGATTCGAGGCTGTAGAAGTATCCGGCTTCGGTGAAGGTTTGGATGGTCGGGGTTCCGCTGGCATTCAGGTTGATCGAAAAATCAATCGCAGTGAACATGCCGTTGGTACCATCACTACCCCCAGGGCCTCCGCTGTTTTGCAGGGCCGCGATACCATCGAGATCAAAGCCGGCGGATCCAATGGTGGCGTAAGGGTCGAAAATAATATTCCCCTGTGAGTCGGTCGCGGTTCCGTTGCCGACAATATCGATGATCCGGATGTAGCGGGCGGAACTCATGTTGACATCTGCGAGGTCGAAAGGGGTTCCGAAGCCTTGGCGGTATTTGCCAGCGAGGCCGTTGAGGTTGGTGGGATCGATGGTGCCGTATTGAGCCACTGGACCGGCGGTTTGTGAATGACTCGGGAAGCGAGTGAAGTTCACGCCATCGCTAGAGACTTCGACGAAGGCGAGTTCGAGAAAGGTATCGCTAAAGGAGTTTTCGAAAATGGCAAGATCGGGACCATTGCTGTCGTTGACAGGGCTCGCGAGCTGAAGCGTGATGCTACCTCCTCGCCCGAGGCTAACCACGTCGAAGGAGTTTCCTTCTGCGACGCCTACTGCCATGCTGGTGTCTTGCCACATGGGGTCGACATTTGATCCGGGGGAGTAAAGGAGAACGCTTGTGGCCCAGCCGATGATGCGACTGTCGGTGGATGCAATCGCTTCGGAGCCAGATTGTCCTGCTGCCGGGGCATACGAGCCGGCCTGGAGCTGGCTGAGAGGCCCGAAGCTGATTAGCGTGGTTAGTATGATGAGAAGGGCCTGCAGGCGCAGCGATGCGAAAGGCCACGATGAGCTGAAGCTCCTCAGCGAAGTAAAGCGTTCTCTGCTTTTTTGGTCGCGGTGCGATGTCTGGTTTAACGTTCTCGATTGTTTTTGCATTGTTTCCTTTGCGAATAAACAACCGAGCGCCAAATCGATGCGGTGCACATGCTGGCATCCTAGAAAGGATCGCCTGCGTATGCTCGTCGATGTGTTACACCCAGCTTCTTAGTCGCGAAAAAGTTGGTTTTCATCTTATCAGCACGTCTTCTGGCTCTCGGCTCCGATCACAAGTGATTGGGTCGATTACAGCGGCGCGTCCGCAGTCGATTTTCACGACTTTCCGTTTGCTGATGTATCCTCCTACGAATCGCGGTGACTTTGTCAATCCTTGGTGTTTTGTTGGTGAAACGAGTCTGACACCTTTCCCTTCAGGTTCACTCCAAATCATGCGAACGAGAAGCCTGGGAGCGCCGACGTCCCCGTCGGCATCCGTGCAGATGAATTCAAGGAAGTGCCACTGGTAGCTGAAGTGTCATTGGTGGCTTACATTCTATCGTTCAATTTGGAGAAACCCTTGGGCGCGCCGACCTCCCATCAGCCTTCTGGGCTAAAATGAGTCTGACACCTTCCTTTTATGGGAAGAGAATGCGAACCGAGGCGCAGGACTCAGCCACGCGGAGTTTATATCCTGTAATGAGCGAAATCCACTAAAACGAAGGTCCCAAAATTACCAGGAATCGTTTAGCATACGCTTTTCATCCGCTTGGGTGTCGCCGCTACGCGGCTTAGAGGAGGAATCCGCCGGGACCACGGCCTCCTCACTTCGTTCGTCAACCATGGCTATCAATGGGTCAGCGCTACGCGCCTTTAGTCGTCTGGATTTCCAATCATTTATAATCCAAATCGACTTATCTAAGTGCCATTGGAGTCTGACACCTTTCCCCTCAGGTTCACTCCAAATCATGCGAACGAGGAGCCTGGGAGCGCCGACGTCCCCGTCGGCATCCGTGCAGATGAATTCAAGGAAGTGCCATTGGTAGCTGAAGTGTCATTGGTGGCTTACATTCTATCGTCCAATTTGACGAAACCCCTGGAGGCGCCGACCTCCCATCAGCATTCTGGGCTAAAATGAGTCTGACCCCAATGGCGCTTCAAGGCCACGAAGCGGCCGCAGTGCTTTTCAATGCACTCCCAGTCGCGAAGCAACGGCATTCGATAGCACCAGACGCGAGTCCGAGATTTGTGGTGTACGAAATTCATCCCACTGTCGGCGGTTGGAAACCGCCGCTCCTTGGCCTGCGGCGCATCCCTGCTTCTTAGGATTATGGAACCCAACAGCTTGGCGCGGAATTCATTCCGCGTCCGGGTTTTGCCAGTCCCTTAACGTGAGTCGCAACGCGACGGCAGTGCGAGCTACTACCCTTCACTAAAGAAAAAACGTGTCTGACCCCAATGGCACATAGATAAGCGGTTCAGCGTATTTATTTGCGACATGATACATCGTGGGAATCCGCCCCGAAGTGGTCGCAGCGCCGGGTTGCGTGCAGACGTAAGAGGCAACGAGGGGTAAGCCCTGTATTTGAAGAGAAATCGGAGCGAGGCGCAGCACCGGGCCAGCTGGCTAAAACCATACAATTTTCAGTTAAAAATCGTATTCTGAGCACGCATCAGTTGACCTCTGCTTTTTTGAAAGGCATCGCCCATATTGATTTCTATTCCGACCGCGCTTCCAGCGCTTCATATTATTTCCCAATGAATTCCGGTGGTTCCCTTCGGTCACCGACCGGCTAATTGCCTTCAAGCCTCCGGCTTTCTTTTCAGGGCAGAGCGAACTCCTTTCCATACAAATCGGCTTTACTAAGCGCCATTGGTGTCTGACCCCTTTCTTGGTCTCTTATCCTATTGGAACGGACATCTGTACAATTTTGTAATTAAGATGTTGGCTTCCGCAATAAATGTAGGCACGATTTGTTCACTTAACAATTTTGTTAAATCTAATTTTCCTCTGCTTTCCGACGCGTCACCATGCAAACTCTAAAAATCGCACTTTGCCAAATCAACCCCATCGTGGGGGATTTACAGGGAAACGCCTTGAAAATGATCGATTTTGCCACGCGTGCCTCTGAGCAGGGCGCTGAGTTAATTCTTTTTCCTGAGCTCAGTTTGTCGGGATACCCGCCAGAGGATTTAGTCTTAAAACCTCATTTTCTGGATGAATGTAGCAGGGTGGTGGTCCAGCTCTGCGAAAAGCTGCCAAAATCTTCGGTGGTGATTATTGGGGCCCCGACTGCCTCGGCGGGAAAAGCGTTACCGCATAATTCAGCGGTGATCATCTCTGGCGGCCGAAACATTGCCACCTACCATAAGATTTTGCTCCCCAACTATGGCGTGTTTGATGAGCAACGCGTCTTCAGTCCGGGGACCCGTGCGGTGTGCATGCAGCATCAAGCGGCGCGGATTGGCATCCATATCTGCGAGGACTCCTGGGATATCGAGGGGGAAGGGGTTCAAAGCCTTGGTTCGATGCATCTATCAGCCTTGATGAACATCTCTGCTTCTCCGTATCATGTAGGTAAGCGAGGCGTACGCGAAGCGCATCTTTGTGCCACGGCCAAAAAGCTCAACACGCATTTGTTTTACTGCAACTTGGTCGGGGGGCAAGATGAGCTCGTTTTTGATGGTGCAAGTCTGATGATTGGGCCTGACGGCACCGTGTTATCGCGAGCTTCCTCCTTTGAAGAAGAGCTGTTGATTTTGCAGATTCCCGCTAGCGTGTATATCAATCCCTTAGAAGAGCAGGCTGATTTTACCGCGGAATGGGTATTCCTTGATATGCCAGCTCGCGGCATTGGCGATTTAGTCATTGATGACGGACCAACCCATCCCATCGCGCCTGAACTTGATCCGTTGGAAGAAGCCTACCAAGCGCTTTGTCTTGGGGTAAAAGATTACGTCGGCAAAAATGGTTTTGAAAAAGTCATTGTTGCCATTAGTGGCGGGATTGATTCGGCTTTGGTTGCGGCTATTGCGGTTGAGGCGCTCGGCAAAGACCGGGTAGTTGGCATCAGCATGCCGACGGAATTTTCGTCCTCGGAAACCCGTGGCGACGCGGAATTGTTGGCAGAAAACCTCGGCATTCAATTTCACGAGAAGCCGATTCAAGAGATTTTTGAACTCTACAAAACCCAGCTTGCCGAGCTTTTTGACGGCAAGCCCGAGGATCTGACCGAAGAAAATCTTCAAGCTCGGATTCGCGGTGACTTGGTTATGGCTCTTTCTAACAAGCACGGGTATTTGGTGCTTTCCACCGGTAATAAAAGTGAATTGGCCACGGGCTATTGCACCTTATACGGGGATATGTGCGGCGGATTTGCCGTGATTAAAGATGTGCCGAAGCTCATGGTTTTCGATCTTTGCCGACACATTAATGCACGTAGAGGGCAGGAGGTCATCCCCGTGACCACGATCGATCGGCCGCCTTCGGCCGAGCTGCGCGCGGATCAAAAAGATTCTGACTCCCTCCCTCCCTATGATGTTCTCGATGCAATTTTAGAGCGTTATGTGGAACTCGATCAGGGGGCTTTAGAAATTATTGCCGCTGGCTTCGATGAAGAAATTGTCCGTCGGATTATTCGCTTGGTCGATTTGAATGAGTACAAGCGCCGCCAAGCCCCGCCAGGAGTTCGCATTACCTCCAAAGCTTTTGGCAAAGATCGCCGCATCCCCATTACTAATCGTTTCCGTTAATCCCGACCTCGTTTGATTTTCCTCTCACTTTTTAATTTTTCCGCCATTTTCCGGTTCATTCGTTTGAGCCATTAAAGATAAAAACCGATGAATTCCTCCGCATCACGTAACGTAACTGAACTCAAGTTGCTCCTCGAGATTAGCCAGATTTTAGAGCAAAGCCTCGACATGCGCGAGGTGGTTAACCCTGTGCTCAAAGCGTTGACCGAGCAGCTTGGGATGAAGCACTCAACCCTGACGCTGCTGAATCGTAAGACTGGGGATATCCTGATCGAAGCGGCGCATGGTCTTTCTGCGAAGCAAACCCGTCGTGGGCGGTATCGCCTCGGTGAAGGGGTGACGGGGCACGTGATTCTCAATGGATTGCCGAAGGTGATCGAAAAGGCTTCTGAGTCCAAGCTCTTCTTGAATCGTACCAAGCGCGAAACGGATTCAGAGTTTTCCTTCATCTGTGTCCCGATCAAAATGGGGCAGGAAGTGGTTGGAGCGCTCAGCGCTGACCGCGAGTACATTCCAGATTTTGACCTTGAAGCCGACCAACGGCTGCTCACGATTATTGCTTCCTTGATCGCGCAGGCGGTGAAGCTGCGGCGTGAAGCCGAAGAAGAGCGGGACAAACTCGAGCGCGAAAATGAGCGCTTGCGTGCGGCGTTGAAGGACCGTTTCCGCCCAGCGAATATTATTGGCAATTCACGTGAGATGCAACAGGTCTACGATCACATTGCACAGGTCTCGAAAAGCCAAGCAACCGTGCTGGTGCAAGGGGAGACCGGGACAGGAAAAGAACTCGTGGCCCACGCGATTCATTATAACAGTGACCGAGCCAACAAGCCGTTCGTGAAAGCTCACTGTGCCGCTCTACCCGAAAATCTGATTGAAAGTGAACTTTTTGGACACGTGAAAGGGGCCTTTACGGGCGCTACGGCGGATCGCAAGGGGCGTTTTCAGCTCGCAGATGGCGGAACGATCTTCCTCGATGAGGTTGGTGAAATCCCACCTAGCATTCAGATTAAACTCTTGCGGGTGATTCAGGAACGTGAGTTCGAGCCGGTTGGAGGGACCAAGACGATAAAGGTAAATGTCCGTATTTTAACTGCGACAAATCGAGATCTCATGAAAATGGTCACGGAGGATAAGTTCCGTGAAGACCTCTTTTATCGCCTGAATGTCTTTCAGGTGTACGTCCCACCATTGCGCAAGCGTCGGGCTGATGTGTCCATGCTCGCAGACCACTTCCTGGAAAAATTCGCCAAAGAAAATGGGAAAGATGTTCGTCGACTCTCCAGTGCTGCCATCGATATGTTGCACAGTTACCATTGGCCGGGCAACGTCCGCGAATTGGAGAATGCGATCGAGCGTGCGGTCGTGGTTTCTGAGTCTGACACCATTTTCCCCCATAACTTACCTCCTACCTTGCAAACAGCCGAGGTCATCGGGAATGCTCCGATCGGCTCTTTAAAGGATATGGTTGAGGCCTACGAGCGCGATATTATTGCTGATGCGCTTAAGTCAACGCGGGGAAATATGGCGTCTGCAGCCCGTGCCTTGAAGACCACGCAACGTATTTTTGGCTATAAAGTGCACAAATACGATATTGAGCCCAAAAAATACGCAAATTGACCTTCCGGAAAACCCCGGTTTGTTACGACATATTTGTCGCAATTTTTTTTAGAAAATACATAATTGTACTCCAAGGTTTTGGGTTTGCGCAAAAATCCCTTTATAAGTGGGCTTTTCTTTTGGCAAAAAGTTGGCATGAACCTTGCATATGTAGTAATTCGTTAATCGACAACAAGTCACATCTGATGTGATTAATTTTAGAAAAATGTTGAAACCTAACTAAAAATTAAGCAAATTCTAACAAAATCAACAGGGTAACGCCTGAAGAACTCAACATCAAAACGGAAGGAACACCCCCTTTGGGGAGGTTCATATATTATGAAAAAAGCTACATATACAATGCTTGCTGCAATTGCAGCTGTCTGCATGATGGTCGCACCGACCCATGCCCAAGTCTCAGCCTCTGTTGGCGCAGACTTCAACTCAGCCTACGTTTTTCGTGGCGCTACCCTCAACGACGGTTTCGTATTCCAGCCTGGTATCGAAGTCAGTGGCTTGGGTGGATTCACCTTTGGCGCCTGGGGTAACATGGACCTTGACTCTCTTGAAGGCACTGTAAACAGTGTTGCGGATGCAGCTAGTGACGGAGACGTTGACGCTACTGCTGACGCGGCTGGAAGCGCTACTGAGTCACTCGATTCAGAATTTTCTGAAGTCGATCTCTACGCCAACTGGGGCTGGTCTCCAGTTGACGGACTTGACCTTGGCATGGGCTACACCGAGTACATGTACCCATACGCAGCTGAAGCTCGCCTTGGTGCAGACCGTGAAATCAGCGCAAGCTCTGGCATCTCAATTCCATTTGGTGATGCACTCTCTCTCGACCCAACCTTGACCGTATTTTACGGGCTTGCTGGTGGTCTAGAAGACGTAATCCAAGCTGATTTGGCTTCAGATTTGTCTATACCTCTGGTCGAAGATACCTTCGGAGTCGACCTCTCTGGTCGCATTGGGTACGTCCTCGACGAAGGTGACGATGCAAGCTATTACGCAGACTCTGGCCTCCGTGACATTACCCTCACAGCGGCAACATCTTGGGAATTCCTCGGAATTGCTCTTAACTACGTCGTCGACAGTGACGAAGACGTTCAGCCACTTGACGAAGACTTCTGGGTTACGTTGAGTGTCGGCAAAGAATTCTAATCTTTGTTTCACTTAACTGGATGATAAAATCCTCGCTGCATTGCAGCGAGGATTTTTTTGTTGCTTTACAAACCTTTAATCGGTCCCTATGCCCCGCAACTCATGAGTACTCTCTCCATTCGAAATCTCGCAGTGATCGCACACGTTGATCACGGAAAAACCACCTTAGTCGACGAGCTACTAAAGCAGTCGGGCACCTTTCGTGAAAATCAGGACGTCGCAGAACGCGCGATGGATTCCATGGATTTGGAACGCGAAAAGGGCATTACGATCAAATCGAAGAATGCAGCCATTACGTGGAATGATACCCGCATCAATTTAATTGATACTCCTGGCCACGCCGATTTTGGCGGAGAAGTCGAGCGGATCATGAATATGGTGGACGGAGTTTTCTTGCTCGTCGATGCCGTGGACGGCCCGCAGGCTCAGACACGCTTTGTCTTGCGTAAAGCGATTCAGGCCGGTCTTAAGCTCGTTGTATTCGTAAACAAAGTAGACCGTGAATTCGCGGATACCCATCGCGTACACGATCAGGTTCTCGAACTTCTTATGGAACTCGAAGCGACCGAAGAACAATTTAATGCGCCCTTCTTTTATGGTTCTGCACGAGATGGATTTGCTTCCGCCGATCCAGATGCAAAAACGGGCGAAAACATGTTCGCCTTGTTCGACGCAATGATCGATCATATCCCGGCGCCAGTGGTCAAAGCGGATGCTCCGTTTACCATGCTGGTAGCCAACCTCGACTGGAGCGACTATGTTGGTCGTATCGGAGTCGGGAAAATTTTGGCTGGCTCAGTCAAGGTCGGCGATCAGTATTACCGAGTGCAAGAAGACGGTTCTCGTATCCGTTCAAAAATCAGCAAGCTTTATACCTTTAGTGGGATGGGCACGGCTGAAGCGGAAGAGGCCTTCGCAGGTGATATCGTTGGAATCGCTGGGTTTGAAGATTTGAACATTGGTGAAACAATTTGTGCCAGCGAAGACCAAGAGGCGCTTCCATACGTGCCGGTTGATCCTCCAACCATTACCATGCAGTTTGCGGTAAACGATGGTCCCTTTGCCGGCCTCGAAGGAGAGTTTCTCACGGCTCGTCACCTCAGCGATCGCCTTCACCGCGAAACCCGTACCAACATTTCTCTCATGGTCGAAGATACGGACCGAGGAAATGTGTTTTCGGTCAAAGCGCGTGGTACCTTGCAAATCGCTGTCTTGGTTGAGACCATGCGCCGTGAAGGTTACGAGCTTATGGTTTCCCCGCCTGAAGTGATCGAGATGGAAGTCGACGGACAGCGCCTTGAGCCTTTCGAGGAAATTTGGATCGAAGTGAACAACGATGTCGTTGGCCCCGTCATGGAGCGCCTCGCGAATCGCAAAGCTCAGATCGTCAACATGGAGCACGTAGGCAACAATGTCTTGTTGCATGCCATCGGACCCACGCGTGGCATCATTGGCCTCGAAACCTGGTTGATGAATGCAACCAGTGGTGAAGGACTTTGCTCACACTCTTTCCTCGAATACCGCAAGCCAGCCGGCGCGATTCCTGCCCGTTCAAACGGAGCTTTGGTTTCGATCTCACGTGGATCGACTACCGGGTACGCCCTCGAAGCGGTTCAGCAACGCGGAAGACTTTTTGTCGGCCCTGGAACAGAAGTTTACGAAGGTATGGTCATTGGTGAAAGTGCTCGCCCAGGCGATTTGGAAGTCAACCCTGCCAAAGCCAAGCAGCTCACCAACTTCCGTGCTTCCGGTACGGACAAAGCGCTCTCGCTTGAGCCACCAGACATTCCTTCGCTCGAAAAAGCGTTGGAGTGGATCGCTGACGACGAGTACGTTGAAGCGACTCCCTTGACCTTGCGGATTCGCAAGCGCCTCCTAGATCCAGTACAGCGCAAGCGGGCCAACTCGGCGCGCAAAGCGGCTACAAACGGTTAAAGCTTAATCGCTCCCAGTTGGTTACGCATTCGAGCGGAAGAGAATTTCTTCCGCTCGTTTTTTTTGCTGGGTACAACAGCATGCGAGGAGCCTGTCGGACTTAGCAGATTCGGCTGCGAATTCCTCACTTTGGCCCATACGATCCGTACGAATCGATTAAAT
>ENA-ORXR01000720-ORXR01000720.1-marine-metagenome-genome-assembly--contig:-NODE-720-length-41255-cov-22.916242_pt1 | contig 41255 bp, 28 predicted proteins | sample MGYA00237866_ERZ511479 | MGnify/ENA metagenome assembly ERZ511479
GTTTCTGTTTCAGCACCAGCATGTGCAACGGCAACGCTTACTATAACAGTAGGTTCTAACTGCCCAACAATTAACTTATCTGGAACAGTCACTAACGAGTCTACTCCAAATGCGAACGACGGAGCAATTGACTTATCAGTAAGTGGTGGAACAGCACCATATAGTTACAACTGGTCAAACGGAGCTAGCACGCAAGATATCAATAGCCTTCCATTTGGAATTTACAGTGTAACAGTGACTGATGCCAATGGATGTGTTGCCGTGGCTTCCTACACTGTGAACGCAGGAACACCTGATGTCAGTGTTTGTAATGCCTCTCCATCCGTAGTGGTTGACGGAAATATAAATGATTGGAATGCGAATGATACAGTAATAGTCCCATCAATACTTATGTTGGGAACAGTCAGCTCACCAGCAGACCTTAGTGCTCAATTTCAGGTGAAATGGGATAACGACTATTTGTATCTACTTGGGCAGGTTCAGGATGATTTTTTAGTTAGTGACACTCTTCAGCCTTGGCAGGATGACTCTTTTGAAATATTCATAGACGGTGGCAATGAAAAAGACACAATCTATGATGCCAATGATCACCAGTTGATTTTCCGTTATGATGATTTAACGGTCTACGATTTAGGTAACCCAAATAATCCTGCAGGTGTTGATTTTGTAATGGTTCCATCAGCTAGCTCTTACTTGGTAGAAGCTAGAATCTCGTGGAGTTATATTGGTATTTCACCACCAACAGTTGGAACAGAAATTGGTTTAGACATCCACGTTAACGATGATGACGATGGAGGAATGAGAGAAGCTTCGATTTCTTGGACAGATGTCAGTAACATTGCCTACCAGAATCCATCAGTTTTTGGTACAATAACGCTTGATAACTGTTCTAACCCTTGTCCTACAATCTCCTTAACTGGAACAGTCACTAACGAATCTACTCCAAATGCGAACGACGGAGCAGTTGATCTGACAGCTACAGGTGGAGCAACACCATATAGTTACAACTGGTCAAACGGAGCTAGCACGCAAGATATCGCAAATGTTGGACCTGGAACGTACAGTGTTACGGTAACAGATGCTAATGGCTGTGATGCTGTAGCTTCTTACACAGTCACTGGAGGAACTTGTCCTACGATTACACTGACTACTGTGATTACAAACGAGTCTTTCGCAGGAGCGAATGATGGTGCAGTTGATCTGACTGCAACTGGTGGAGCAACTCCATATAGTTACAGTTGGTCAAATGGGGCAAGTACAGAAGATCTTAATGGACTTACTGCAGGTTCATACACTGTTGTCGTTACAGACGCCAATGGATGTACCGCTTCAAGAACTGCTACAGTATCAGTACTAGGAACATTAGCCGCTAAGTTTGATGTTAGAACTAAAATACATGATATAGATTGTGCGAATGGTAAGGTGTATGTAAATCTTGAAGTTCGAGCAGAAGACAATGCTTCTACATTTAATGTAGCAGATATGAACTTCAGAATGACATTAGGCGCAGGACTAGCCAATCCATCAATTGATCAGGAACTTACCTTAAGTGGTGTAGTGACTGCAGGAGGAACAACTAGTTTATACGATCCACATACCTTGACAGGAAGTACTGGAAGTATCTTGTCATATAATGTAATCCTAGCAGGAGGAGATGGTTATCCATTGAACGCAACGGATTATGTACCAGTTGGACGTATCGCACTTGATATTGTTGATCCAACACAATGCTTGGAAATTACTTGGCACCAATCTACAGATTTCCCACCAACATTCATTAGTGAGAAATTGAATGGAACATTAGCAGCAGCAGCAGAAGGTTCTTACGGAGACTACGATCAATGTACTTACTGTGAAGGCAATGCCGCACCAGTAGCGACTAACGACAGTAATACAACTACTACCAACACAGCAGTTACAACTTGTGTCTTATCAAATGATTCAGATCCTGATGGTAACTTAGATCCAAGCAGTATAACTATTACAAGTGGTCCTGCTTCAGGAACAGCAATGGTTAATGGTTCAAACTGTATTATGTTTACACCAGCTACTGGATTCAGTGGTAGTGTGTCTATCGACTATCAAGTATGTGATACAGGCGAAACAATTCCAGCAACTAAGGGAGATGATAACCCAATACCAGTTTCAACTCCAGATCCAATGGATCCTGATGTTTCTGTTTCAGCACCAGCATGTGCAACGGCAACGCTTACTATAACAGTAGGTTCTAACTGCCCAACAATTAACTTGACTGGAACAGTCACTAATGAGTCTGTACCAAATGCTAATGACGGAGCAGTTGACTTATCAGCTACTGGTGGAACAATGCCATATGCTTACAACTGGTCTAACGGAGCCAGCACACAAGATATCGCAAATGTTGGACCTGGGACGTACAGTGTTACGGTAATAGATGCTAGTGGCTGCGATGCCGTGGCTTCATACACAGTGAATGCAGGAACTTGTCCTACGATTGGCTTAGTTGGTAATGTGACCAATGAATCTGTACCGAATGCGAATGACGGAGCAGTTGATCTGACAGTAAGTGGTGGAACAATGCCATATAGTTACAACTGGTCTAACGGTGTAAGCACTGAAGATATCGCAAACCTTGTACCTGGAACGTACAGTGTTACTGTTACTGACAATAATGGATGTACTGCAGCGGCTTCTTTTACAGTTCTCGTAGGCACATGTCCTATAATCACATTAACGGGTTCAGTTCAAGACGAGAGTGGGGCAGGAGCCAATGACGGAGCTATTAATTTAATGGTGAATGGAGGATCTTCTCCTTACACATACGCTTGGTCAAATGGAGCAACGGTAGAGGATTTAGTCAATATTTCAGGAGGAACTTACTCCGTTACTGTTACTGATAGTAGTGGCTGCGATATGACTGCTAGCTTTACTGTTGGTTCGGGAGCTTGTTCAAATTCAGTTTTCCCATATTATGAAGGATTTGAGTCTGGAATTGGAACATTGACACAAAATTCAGATGATGACTTTGAATGGACAGTTTATAGTGGTAGTACACCAACTAATAACACTGGACCTAGTGGTGCATATGAAGGCACTTACTATGCATATACAGAATCTAATGGTAACAAAAACAGCGTTGCTATTTTGACAAGTACCTGTTTTGATTTAACAAACATATTAAATCCAAAACTCGAATTTGCTTACCATATGTATGGTAATGGAATGGGGACAATGGAAGTTGAAATCAGCAATGATAATGGTGCAACTTGGACGAATGTCTGGTCATTATCTGGTAATAAAGGATCTATTTGGCAATATGCTTCAATTGATTTATCAGCTTATACCAACGACGTTATATACTTCAGACATATCGGAAAGGTTAGTTCTAGTAAACGTTCTGACATGGCGATTGATGCAGTTTCTATTATTGGCGAATGTCCAGTACCTATGAACATCTCATTAGTGAGTAAGGATGAAACGGCACCAGGTGCTAACGATGGAGCAATTGACCTTACGATTGTAGGTGGAACACCACCATTCACAATTACGTGGTCAAATGGAGCGACTACTGAGGATTTAATGAATCTTGTACCTGGAGTTTATACGGTTGATATTATAGATGGTGCAGGTTGTACTGATATGGGAACAGCAACTGTGAAACCAAACTTTGCATCTTGCTCGACTACTGCGGTCTTACCAATGCAAGCTAACTTCGAAGTTGACTTGGGCGACTGGATTCAAAATCCGTTAGATGATATTGACTGGACGCGATTTAGAGGACCAACACCGACTAATAAGACTGGACCAGACAATGCATATCAAGGAGAATATTACATTTATCTTGAAGCAAGTGGACAGGAGAATAAAACAGGAATAATTGAAACGCCATGTATTGACTTGAATGGCGTGAGTGATCCTGAATTAGTGTTTGCTTCCTCTATGTTCGGTAATCGTATGGGGTCTCTAAGTGTTGAGATTAGTAATGACAATGGCGCTACTTGGAATCTTTTATGGCAGCAGACTGGAAATCAGGGTAAAGGCTGGGATGTTTCCAGAGTTGATCTGATTGATTATTCTAAGAGTGTTGTGACTATTAGATTTGTTGGAATTACGGGTTCTGGTGCACGATCAGATATGGCATTAGATGGTATTTCGATCAATACTAAGATACCTGTAAGAGTAGCATCAGACCTCTTTTCTTTCAATATTTTCCCGAACCCAGCTGATCAATATGTGAACATTGCGGTCAAAGAAGACAGGGAGACTATCAATCAAGGAATCATTAGAGTATTTAGCAGCCTTGGGCAGTTAATGCAGGAAACTGACATGGATCAGACTAATGGTGAACCGCTTAGAATTGATACTGAAAACTGGTCAGCAGGTTTATACATTGTACAATGGTATAATCCAGAGACTCAACTTCATAGTACATCGAAATTTGTGGTTACACATTAAGAGGTACTTTAAATTAAGTTAAGATAAAGGGATTGCCATTTGGTAATCCCTTTTTCTTTTGGAATACCTTACCGGTTTTAGCACGCGAATCTAAGTATCTGGGATGATCTTAATATTTGTGATGATCAACAGTCGAACTCAGGGTAACACTATCTTTATGGGCCTACCCTTTAAAAGAAAAGACAATGCGAAGGCATTATCTTTTATTTTAAAGCGTCGCTACGTTCGGCACTCTTTTCGCTGGCAAACACACAAGCACCACAGCTACATTCAAACAACACCTACCATCGCTAGTCCACCCCACAAAACCAAATACCAAGTACAATTGTCTTTAGTTTATAGGAATGGGGTGGCATAGGTGCCTAGAAGGCTGCAGGAAGGGACCGACCAGAGTGCGGGGGAAAGTGTTAGCGCCAGCGAGGGGCTGCCCATGATAGAAATAGAGTAGACCTATATTGAACAGTAATCGAAAATAAAAGTAGATGGGGATTCAACAGGCATTATTCGAGTCTTCAAGCGGTTTTTGGGCTTTAGCTGATATTGTGCCAACCCCTAATAGCCAACCCTAACAACTTTCCCAGATAAAGTTTACTGGCAGTAAAGAGAATCGTACCGATAAAAGGTTGTAAGAATTTCCTTGTGAATTACTAGATTACTTGTGCAGGAGAATATAGATTTTGAGTCATTTTCTTTAGCTTTATTGTAATAAATCATAGTAGCATCGAGGGATTTTGATGATAGCGAAGGAAATTCAATCTTACGTTTTGAAGATTAAGACAGATGATTTGCAGGAAAACTATGATTTTAATAATAATTTAGCAGAACAAAAAAAATGTAATTTTAGTAAAGAGGATGTTGCTTAATTTAATGATTTATAGCGACTTGTAAGTGATTGGCATGAAAAATGAAAGAACACAAAGCAAGCGTGACAATTAAAAAATAGTAAGATTTGCTTTCCCGTGAAATACTAAAAATACAATAGCGTTTACAGTGATTTGACTTGACGATTCTGCTAACGGACTAAGTGCAAGTTTTATGAAAAGCGTATTAACAAACAAAGATTAATTGAAATTTATTGACTTACTCCAAGACAAAAGTTCGATCTTAATGATCAAATTGCCATTAGAAATCGGAAATCAAGGTGTAAGAAAATGAACCTAATTACCTATAAAATATCCATCATGAATCGAATTTTACTTTTTATTGTATTTACAATTTTTTCAATTCAATTAGCTAACGCACAATGCACACCGTTTGACTGCTCTGCTAGTTTGCCAGCATATGGTGGCATATGCGACACCTTACTAACAGAAGGAAAGGTGAATGTGCCTTATTCTGATCAGGCGTCATTTGTTTTGACGGAAGCATGCTTTGATGCAGGATTAATAGATACTACGCAAGCAGGACTAGGAATTAAGATTACAAATGCAGATATGTTTAGTTATACAGCAATGCCAGCTGGGATCACACTAGCAACTAATGCCCCAAGTTATACACCTCCAATTGGAGGATATCTAGTTGGTTGCATGGGAATTCAGGGCACGCCGACAGAAGTGGGACGTTTTGAGATTTCTGTTGATTTCCTTGCAGATGTAGATGCTTATATCTTTGGAGGAGGTGACTGCACCGGGTTTGCGTTTCCTAATAATGACAATGCAGTTAACTATATTCTTGACCTTGTCGTGAAGCCGGATGCCAGTTTCACAGGGTTAAATTCATTTTATTGTGTTAATGATCCAGGGGGATTTTTAGTACCCGCTACGTCTGGGGGTAGTTTTTCTGGCCCAGGAATGTTTGGTTCTAGTTTCACTCCTACAAATGCAGGTGTAGGTACGCACACTATCTCTTATGTCTTGTCGTTGCAACAAGGCGCTGCTGTTGGCCCCGCGACAGACACTGTGACGAAAGTCGTGACGGTTGGTAACCAGCTTACCTATTACAGAGATGCTGATGGAGATGGATACGGGAATTCGTCGATTTCGGCTGTTGGATGTGGTGGTGTTGCAGGATTTGTGGCTGACAGTACGGACTGTGATGATGGCAATATGAATGTCAATCCTGGAGCAACGGAGATCTGCAATTTCGTTGATGATAATTGTAATAATATAGTGGACGAAGGCAGGGCCAATCTGACTCCTGTAATGTTTGTGCTACCAAGTAGTTTACAAGGACCATCGAATGTCGGCGTTGTTGTAAAAGTCTCTGAAACGGAAAATTTCAATACAGATGGCAGTTCAATAAAAGTAAATGTGCCCTCCGATCCGCGATTGACGTTTTCCTATGATCCTACGCTTACTTTTGTGGCCTTGCAGCAAGTAAACAACAGTCTATGGACGTATTTAGGCGATAACGGGGTGATACACCAGTTTGAGTATACAGGGCCGCTATCGGCACTTAGTACGGTTTCGTTTGGTGTCAATGCTATGTACGACCCACAAGGAACGGATGGACAGACGACGATAACAGCTACTGTTGTTCCGTTTAGTGGTGGGGAATGTTATGTGACCAATAATGTAGACGCTGAATTACTAGAATACTTTGATTAATAAGAATACTACTAATACTTACATAAAAGAAGCAGTTCGAGCGGGAGGTTCGGACTGCTTTTTACTTAATATCTATCTAGTTTGAATCCAAATACGGGGAGACTGTTTTGGTCAAAATCGATTTCCTGATATCTTTTAAACCCAAGCCTTTCGTACATTCCCCAAGCAATTTTCATTGAGGCTGTAGAATGAATAAGGAGTTGTTTATGCTGGTGTTTTTTTGCGCGATTAATACATGCTATACTCAATTGTTTTCCAATTCCTTTTCCTCTTTCTTCAGGATCTACGGCAAGCAACCTAAATCCAGAAGCGTTTTTCACTGTTGTCACGATGCCACCAGAGCCATACTGCTTCAAATCGCTAAAATAGACAACTGCCCCAGCTACTTTAGTTTCGTCGGTAATCGCCACAAGAAGTTCTGTGTGATCCTTTAACGTTAAATCACCTACATTCAATAACATTTTGTAGTAGGCTGGTTGTTCCTCAGGATTAGGAAAACCTTCCAGTTTTGAATAGACCTTCACCATCAGTTTCCCAATGGTTTCAAACTCTTCAGGTTTCTCAGTTCTTATTTTCAATAGTTGATTGTCCATTATGTACTTTGTTGCTTTTGATTTTTATGCTCTAGCAATTTGCTGAATGGATTTGTTAGTCTTAATAAACATTAAATATTAATCATTGTTTTACAAAACACGAGTTTAAGACGCCCTCCGTTCTGTCATTTCTTTTCTTCAAAAAAAGAGGCCACCAAATTGGCAGCCTCTACATCGAATTATATTTCTAAAACTGTTATTCGAAGTAAACCATACGCTCAGAGTCTGTATTGTTGATGATTTTACATTCACCACCGCTAAATGGAACAATCGTCGCTGTAAACGTTGTTTGTCCATCTGTTGCCTGTGGATCGTAAATTCCTTTAAATCCAAAGGCTTTCGTATCACCACTATTGATTACAATACTAGGACCATTGTAGGAAATGGCATGGAATAAACCATTATTTCCTAAGTAGTTCCATTGGCTGTTTTGCACTGGAGTTAAGGCAACCGTTGTTAAACCAATGTCCCAGACAAAAGTATATCGAGGATCAGAAGGTACTCTTACGACAATCGGCGAACCATCTGTATCGACCAAGTTGATTTCATTGACCTCTACGGCCACATCCACTGCAGAAGTACCAGCGATATTCCCAGGGAGAATAGTCATAACTGGTGTTAAATCAGGACACAAGTTCTCACAGTCTGATTGATCTGCCGTTACTGGTCCAGTGATACTGCCGGGATCAAAGTCACAAGGGTCAAGAGGATCAGTTCCGTCAGCACATTCTGCTGGATTTAGTACACCGTCACCATCACAATCTAATGTGGCAATTGGGTGATTGGGGTCGTTAGTTAAAACCGAACAAATATCAAGTGCACCACCGTTGGCAAGTACACACCAATCTGTAGGAGCACAAACGCTATCATCGATTGGGTCATTTGGATCAACGCCATTCTGACATTCCGTTTGGTTGTCAACACCACCTCTATCACAGTCCATCGTTGCCCAAGGGTGATTCGGATTGTTCCCAATCACAGCACAGATATCAACACCTTCAACAGCTGCAACCTCACAATCATCCTCCGTTACGATTGGATCTCCACCATTCTGGCATTCCGTATAATTATCTACACCACCATCATCACAATCAAGTGTTGCTAAAGGATGATTAGGATTTGCACCAATTAAGACACAGATGTCAAGACCACCGTCAATTGCTGCCTGGCAGTCATCACCTGAATCATCAGGATCACCACCGTTTTGACATTCGTCGTAGTTGGTTACACCACCATCATCACAATCAAGTGTTGCTAACGGGTGATTAGGATCTGAACCGATGATAGCACAAATATCCAAATTGGTAGCGGTTGCAATGAGACAATCATCCGCTGGATCGAGAGGATCCGCTCCGTTGGTTATACATTCTTGGTAGTTTGATATACCACCATTATCACAATCAAGCGTTGCGAGCGGATGATTTTGATTTATACCGATTAAAGCACAAATATCTACTTCACCAGTAACAGCGGCATCGCAGTCATCAGCAGGATCGTTAGGGTCGCCACCATTCATGCATTCCTCGTAGTTTGGAACACCCCCATTATCACAATCCTGTTCAGCCATTGGGTGGTTAGGATCTGCACCAATAACAATACAGATATCAGCATTGGAGTCCTGTGCGGATTGGCAGTCATCAGCTGGGTTGGCAGGGTCTTCACCAGTTTGACATTCCGTATAGTTGTCAACGCCACCATTATCACAGTCTTTTGTGGCTAGTGGGTGATTTTGATCAATACCGATAGTAGCACAAATGTCTACATTAGCATCAATTGCCGCTTGGCAATCATCAGCTGGGTCACTTGGGTCTTCTCCATAAATACACTCTGTATAGTTGACAATACCACCGTTGTCACAATCAATTTGAGCAAGTGGGTGATTCGGGTTGTTACCAATAACAGCACAAATATCTACTCCAGCATTGATGGCTGCATCACAGTCGTCAGCAGGGTCACTAGGATCGCCACCGTTGTTACATTCCGTATAGTTATCAATTCCACCGTTATCACAATCAAGTGCTGCAAGAGGATGGGACGGATTACCTCCAATTAAGATACAGATATTAAGGTTGGCATCAATAGCTGCTTGGCAATCATCCGCTGGATCACTAGGATCTTCTCCATTTAAACATTCCGTGTAGTTGGGGACCCCGCCATTATCGCAATCCAGTGCTGCCATCGGGTGATTTGGGTTACCGGCGATCAGTACACAGATATTCAGATTACCGTCAATGGCTGCTTGACAATCATCAGCTGGGTCACTAGGATCCTCTCCATTTAAACATTCCGTGTAGTTGGGAACACCACCATTATCGCAATCCAGTACTGCCATCGGATGAGAAGGGTTACCTCCAATCAATGTACAAATATTGATTTGAGCAGCGATGGCTGATTCACAGTCATCTGCTGGGTCAGCGGGATCACCGCCGTTCATACATTCGGTATAGTTATCGACTCCGCCGCTATCGCAATCCATTTTAGCCATGGGGTGTGTTGGGTCTGCGCCAATGATGAGACAGATATCAACTCCTGCTGTTACTGCAATTTGACAATCATCTGCTGGGTCGTTAGGATTTCCGCCGTTTTGGCATTCTGTATAATTATCAACACCACCGTTATCACAATCGCCATTTGCATCTGGGTGATTGGGGTTGTTTCCAATAAGCGTACAAAGCATGGCACTACTGTTAATTCTAACACAATCTTGGGCTTTACAGCCACTACAATCTGTAATGGTTAAGCAGTAAGTACCAGGAGACGTTACAATGATGTCTGGAGTACTAGCTCCAGTGTTCCATTGATAATCAACAGCATTACCGCCACCACAGTTTACTTCAGTGATTTTAGCACAGTCAATAAATACATCAGGTCTGTCCAAAGTAGTTGTATCATTTGTAAGATAAAACTGAAGTACTTCAGTAGTTGAAAGTGCCGTAAACGTAATACATCGTTGTTGCCAAATATTAACATTTGAAATTGGGAAAGTCCCCCCCGCTATTTTTATGTCGTAGTCAACTGAAGCATCAGAAGTCCATGCCTCCCAGCAAACTTCGTAATCATTTCCAATACAAAGATCACTAACGGTAGTTTTTACATCTGAATGTGCTGCTAGAGTATCAACACCTGCAAATGAAATAGCGAGTACGGCTCCTCCACAAGACGAAAATGGTATCGTGAAATACTCACCACTATGTGTTAGGATAGGACTGTTTCCTGGGTTAACATAACCTACATTTAAATCCGTCGGAAATGTAGTTGACCATGGTCTAGGTAGTTTTGTGTAACATACTCCTGTTGTTGAGATGGAGTCACATACCATATCACCATTTGGTAAAACGGGTGTGTTTGTACAACAAATGCAATCAGAAACGGCCATACATAATGGTCCGATTGTGATGGGGGTGCCGCAATAAACTTGATCATCTCCCAAATCGACATTGCAACATTGCGCGATACTTGTCTGTTGGCTAAACACCATTAGACATAGCACCGCAATAAAGGTTAATAAAGTAGTTTTAGCATTCATAAGCATTTTTGTTTTGAGTTCATTTTGTTTAATTTGATGGTTTTGATTTAGCACTGTAACTTGTTCGTTTCTGGATGATTTGGTTTTCATAGATTTTGGTTTAAATATGTTTATTATTGAGTTTTTATCAGTTTAAAGGATCTTGTGTTTTCATTTTGATTAATCTGCAGAATGAATATTCCAGATGATATTCGATCTACACTTATTTGTTGAATTTTCGTGTTATTCAATATGCCACTCTTCTGAACTGTTCCTGAGGAATCAAATAGTTTATAATTTCCGATTAACTTTTTTTCGGATTTAATGTGAATACTTTGGTTAGATATAAGATTTGGGTAAACAAAAATATTCGAATAATTGTTTAAACTATATGACGTTGTTGTTTCCAAAAAGTGACAATTTCCGCTAGGTTCATGTAATAATTTGTAATGATCTTCATCAACCACATCTTCAATACCATCTATACATATTTCAATATCCGTTATATTGTTAAAATAAACTCTAGCAAATGGTTGGTAATTTAATCCGTTCTCTTTTAGACTATCAGGGTCAAACATTAAGATTTCTGTAGTATTAAAATCTAGAAAAAAATTGTTACTTACAATCCCCAATGGTATAACCTGACTAATATTAAAACCACTTAAAGAAAATTGAAAACCATTTATACTTTTTACTGGAGAATGATATTCCACGTCTACAAAGCCATCTGTAAGGTCAAAATTGGGAGAAAGTCGAATTGTGACAGAGTCTAAACCAATAACTCCACCTGGAAAAAAGCAATGTGTATGAATTGGATAGCCTGCATTTTCCAATTTATCTCGGTAACAATCTTCTAGTAGAACAGCATCGAATAATGAAATTTTTCCATTCCCGCTCAAATCTGTACAATTACTAACTGGAATGGCATTTGAAAGTACACCACTGTAATAACCCGTTATATCGGTAGTATCTAAGCCGCTGTTGCCATTTAGGTCACCGAAAACCGCAGTCCCACCACATATCCCAGCACAATCGTACACTGCAGATCCATTTGCAACTCCTACACAGTCATAATATGTAGCACAATTCTGACTAACTGTTAGTTGTAATTGTCCGCTACTTCTGTCAATGTTAATGCAGGCTTGTGCCCAGTTGTTCGCATAGTTTGTTTCAGAAAAGCCTCTCCAGTCAGGTGCTTTATCCCAGTTGATACGAGCAACAAGCGTGTAATTACCATCAACAACATCCGTAACATCCAACCACTGACAATCTAATGATGCTTCGTAGTAATCTGTGCATCCTGCAGAGAGTCCCATATAAAAACAGTTATACTTTGCAGTAACTCCTTGTTGACAGCCTAGGTCCATAACACAAAATCCATTTTTGAATCCAAGGGGCTGTGGTAAGCCCGCTCCTGAAAACAATAGGTATTCCGCATATCCGAGATCATGCCAATGCCCATGGCAATTGTCATTTGAAAAATTACCTGGATTTGTACTAGGGCTACCGATAATGTAATCAGAACCTCCAATATTTGTAATGGATGTTGCAAACCGAACTACATAGCGCTTTCCTAGTCCTGTTACACAAAACTCATCTAGTAAACAAGGATCCGTTAATTGGAAAGAATCCAAATAAATAGAGTTTAGAAACTCGGTGGTATCAATTTCAAGATCAGGAAGACAATTAGTATTAAAATAACAAGAGCTATCGTTAAAATTTGCGATTGGATTGTAGTTGCAACTGGCAGGATCCATACAACCATAGATCGAAGGCGTTTCAAGAAACTTTAGACCAACCTTATCTGTATAGCTAGAATCTAACAATCCAATACGGATGTAGTAAGTCGTATCCTTCTTTAATAAAATATTTTTCCAGCCTGATCCTGGTGGACAAACTGAATAATCCATATTGTAAGCCATTGCTCCGACAGGCCCTTGAGGTAAAGAAGAGGGACAATGATCATAAATCCAGATTTCAGTATCTGGAGTACTTGAGGTAGAAGTATCAATATTTAAACAGGTATTAATCTCATAAAACGCATCAACATCTGGTGTATAGGTATACCAGTAATCTGCAATTGGGTCACCATACATTATATCATGGGTTATTTCGGCAGCAACGGCACAGCTGTCACCAAAACCACAATCTCCAGAATAATGAAATTTTAAACTATCTGTGAAATAATAATTGTTAACTAATTCAATCCCAGAACGTTCAACCTTGTAATAACCGGAACCTCCAATACCATTGGCTCCAGCATCAAGGATGACAAATTTGTAACAGACATCATCTCCTACCGTTACACTAAACTTATAAATCGAATCTGGAAAATAAAACTGATTATTGTTTATTATTTGGTTGTTAAATTCATCGAAAAGTATCCAAGAAGTTTCTGTTGGGAAACTATCCGTTCGAATTTCTATATAAATAGTTTCAAAATTTTCTAAACATTCGGAATTGTTTCCTAAGATAGGACTTGACCAAAATAAATAGAATAGCATGATTAACAAAGCCTTGTAAACGTACATACGCATTTGGACTTAGGATTGGAATTATTTGATATTCCTAATTTAACATATAATACTTATATTTCACAATATCTAGTGACTTGTTTACAATTCGGCTTGTTTCTTATATAGTTGTTGATGGTGTTGAAGTATTCCATTGTAATGCTCAAATTTGTACTTTAAAAACAAAGAGACTACAGTTTAGAAGTATAGTCCATCTAATCCCTAAGTTGCTGTAATACGTACAGGTAGGGCAATGATTCGGGTCAAATCGATCTTGAAACCGCATAATTCAATAGAAAATTAATTTTGAGCTGTTTTAAGACTGAAGTATCCAAACCTTCAAAACTGGCAAAACGCTTGTCGCCCGGATAAGCTGCCTAGAGGAGCCGACCGAAAGGAGGAATGCGTAGTACCTGCCTGCTGACTGCAGGAAGGTAGGCCCAGAAGGGATAGCCCAAAATAATTGTTTATTGAAAATACACCATACGCTCAGAATCGGAGTTGTTTAAAACATTACATTCACCACCACCAAACGGTAAAACGGTAGCGGTTAATGTGGTTTGGCCATCCGTTGATTGTGGGTCGTAGAAAGACTGAAAACCAAACGAGGATGTGGTTTGAGCATTGACGACTAAGCCAGGACCGTTATACGTCCAGGTATGCACAAATCCGTTGTCGCCGAGGTAGTTCCAATCTGCATTTTGAACAGGAACGAGGGCAGCCTGTGTGAGACTAATGCTCCACACAAATACCAAGCGCGGATCAGAAGGCATGCGAACGACAATGATGGAACCATCCGTGTCTACATCATCGACTTCAGAAATTTCAACAGCCACTTCAACAGGAGAATAGCCAGAAATGTTACCAGGAAGAATCGTTACTGTGGGCGTTAAGTCAGGACATGGAAATGGGCATTCACTTTGATCTGCGGTAACTGGTAAGGTGATGCTAGTATCCACAAAATCACAAGGATCGAGCGGATCAGTACCGTCTGTACACTCATCAGCATTGGTGACACCATCATCATCACAGTCTAAAGGGCCGACGGGGTGATTCGGGTCGGTGGTAAGTTCTGCACAAATATCAAGGTCACCGACAATGGCCTCAGCGCATAAATTTGGAGGGCAGAACAGATCGTCAGCAGGCTCAGTGGGGTCGGCACCATTGTTACATTCTGTGATATTGATGATGCCACCCCGATCACAATCCAAGCTAGCCCAAGGATGATTAGGGTTGTTGTTTAGGAGTGCGCAAATATCAATTTTAGCACGTACAGCAGCGGTACAGTCATCAGCGGTATCAACAGTGTTCGTACCGTTTAAGCATTCCGTATAGTTGTCTACACCACCAGTATCGCAATCGAGCGTCGCCAAAATATGATTGGCATTGTATCCAATAAACTCACAGATATTGAGCGCAGCACTATTGGCTACGGAACAATCATCCATAGGGTCTGCAGGGTTGCTAGCATGGAGACATTCATACCAATTGGGAACACCACCACCATCACAATCAAGCTGCGCCAATGGGTGATTCGTGTTGCTATTGATCAGTACGCATAGATTATTACCAGCAGTAATGGCATTGCTACAATCGTCAGTAGGGTCTAGGGTATTGCCATTGGTGTTGCATTCAACGATATTGCTAGCACCACCTTTATCACAGTCCAAAGCAGCAAGTGGATGGTTGGGATCACCATTAATGATAGCACAGATATCAGTACCTGCTCTAACCGCTGCCATACAATCATCTGTTGGCACACTAGCAGCTGTTCCATTCATACATTCAATAAGATTGTTAATGCCGCCATTATCACAATCGAGGGCAGCAAAAGGATGGGTAGCGTCGTAAGCAATAAACTCACAGATGTTGAGTGATGCACTATTAGCTATGGTGCAGTCATCTGTAGGATCATCAGGATTTCCACCATGCAGGCACTCATACCAATTCGGCAAACCACCGTTATCACAATCTTGGTTGGCCATAGGGTGATCTCTAGTACTGTTGATCAGTGCACATAAGTCTAATCCAGCGCTTAAGGCGTTGGCACAGTCATCTGAAGGCTCAGAAGGGTTGCCGATGGCGGCACACTCAATAATGTTAATCACACCACCGTTGTCGCAGTCTAAGGAGGCTAAGGGGTGATCCGCATCTCCATTGATCTCGAGACAGATTTCTATATTGTTGATTTCTGCCTCGTAACAGGGCTCGCAGGCGGGACTAATTTCCAGATCACCAGAAATGAACGTTGGTAATCCTAAATAACAAGTCCCCGTTAAGGTAATCGCATTATATTCAAAATTTGCAGGACCACCGACATCTGGGTTGTTAATTGCGGCCAAGGAACTTTCACCGTCTTTGGCAATCAGAATTCGCGGAGGATCTTCAGGGGTTAACTGTAGTGCGCCACACGCATATCTGCCTCCTAAATTGGGGATTGATCCTATTTGAATAGGTGTCCCCAATGTAGGAAAAATATCAACTTCATAAATAATTCCTGTTCCTGTGCCATTGCCTGAGGCAAATTCCGAATAATACATTTTCTTGTTATTGGGAGAAAACTCAATACCGTAAGGTGCTGCTGCAATTGTTGTTCCTACTAATCGTTGGTTGTTGATGGTACCTGTCGTATTATTAAAATCATAAAGAAACACTTCTCTAGTTGCAAGGTTAGACAATCCTATTTTTGTTCTATTGGGGCTTGCTTTCATATAAAAGCCTATTGACAACGCCGATCCAATCGATTGGATGTTTGGGGTATGATTTAGGCCTTGTTCGGTGAGTTCATACACATAAAAATTATTTGTCGGTGCCTCAATTGCAATAACCCAATAATCAATATCATTTTTCTTTTTTACTACCAAAATTCTTTCTCCAGTAGGTCCTGGTAGCTTTATATTTTTCTGGGCAACTTTCACACTTCCTAAATCTGTAGCAGTAACTTCACAATCGCCATCATCATCCATGTCAACCACAGTATAGTTAATGCCATCTGTTCCTAAATTGTAATCCACTGTAAAAATGTAATAATCTATTTTGGATCCTGGCTTAGGAACAATCACGGCAGAAGATGTTGATGAGGGGTGCCCTAACAAACCTGTGCCGTTTGTCATCAAAACCTGATTTCGATCATACACCGTTCTACCGTCAGTATAAAACAATAGATTTCCTGACTTATCGGATATCGTAGCACATCCTTCAAAGGTGTTTAAATTACCAGATATTGCTGTTGTTGTAGGACTGAAAGTTAACCCACAACCATTTCCAAAAAACCAATAATTATTTTCGCTTTGCGCCATTAGTAAGTTAAGCGAGAGAAATAGTAACAATTGGGTTAGTAAAATCTTCTTCATTACGAATAGTTTAGCCATTAGAATATAGACAATAACCAATATTGTGCACTCCGAAAAGTCTCTTTTGTCCAAACCCGAAATGTCGGACCACATCGTTTTCAAGAATTTCAAAGTCCTCGCTCTATCTTTTATTTACAGGATGTAGCGCTATTAACAAGAGTTAACTACGGCTCTAAAATTCTTTCAGCCTCGATTTTGACCAAAATAGTACTTTTCGGAGCAGACTCAATATTCATTAATAATTTTAGGACATAAAATGAGATAAGGAGTTATGTCAATAATAATAAAAATAAAGAACAATTTGTAGTCATGTATTTGGGAAATTAGGAATCATATGGATGATAATTCTATCAAACTGCACTAAAGCTTTGGTACACAAACAACTGTGGATGATTGTAAATTGTCTGAGATGGTTGTTTGAATGGTAGGAATAAGGAACAATAGAAATTCCCTAGTTCAAATAGGTTCTACTGCGGTAACTTTTTTGTGCTTATGAACCAGAAATCATATTCCCTAAACCAACCACCATTTATTTTAGCATTTCAAGACTCATGGCAATTCAATTTGCCTCAATCTTCAATTTCCCAAATAAAAAGAAAGAATTTCGACAATAAAAACACTTTATTTTTCAAATTAATTTCCATTTAGCTTCAAATCTGCCCATTTGTTAAACTGCTGAATTACAACATACTAAAACTGATCTACAATCCTAGAAACGGCCTAGGTCTCAAATAAAGTATAAACAATCTGTCAAATCTGCACCTATGAGGAAGATGGAACTAGTACTATATTTATGATAAGCAATTAAGGAATTGTAACCCTTTTTAACATTGAATTGATCAAAAAGGAACATTGACATAAAAAATGACAGTTTGGGAGATTAACACTCCTAACTCATAAGACATATAAGATGGTTTTAGCAGGTCAAAGCGCAGGCAGCACTCCAGGAGTGTTGCACTGTGTCTTTTTAAACTGAAACGATCCAAGGGCGTAGGACGAAACGCTCATAAGATATTTAAGATGGTTTTAGCAGGTCAAAGCACAGGCAGCGCTCCAGGAGTGTTGCACTGTGCTTTTTTTATTCGTCTCTAATCGTAATTTTAAAACTAGGCAGAGAATAATTAAGTATTAAAAATAATTAAAATATTATCCCTTGCATTTAAATCTCCATCCACTTGTAATCCAAAGGAAAATAGAGTAAAAATCTTTACCTTTGTTTTTGCTACTTCGACACGGTTTTAGTATACTTTTCAACTAAAATGTGTAACATAGCTATAATTAATTAGATAAATAAAGTATTAATTTATAACAATATAACACCCAGCTTCATTATTATGAAAAAAGAAATCATAATACTAGTCCCTCCCTCTCCAGAAACAGAAACAGAAAAGATAAGAGGAACGTTCAGAAATAGAATGGAAAGATCGTATAAAGGCTGGAGTGATGAATATGATAAACAATGGGATGACCATTCTTTTCACTTTGCCTACAAAGAAGGAGAGGAGTACCTGGCGACATGCCGCCTCATCTTAAAACGATACAATAACATAGAATTTGCAACACCAATGGAACAAGCTGATGTTTCCAACTATATTATTCCCGATTATTATAAAAATTGTGTGGAAGGGGGAATGGTTACATTTTCTTCCATCCCAGCCATGAAAACATTAATGCTCTATGCTTGTGATTGGCTAATCGTAAACAAGTTCGACTATCTAGTCACCTGCTACGATGTCAACAATGAATTTATTAAGAATCTCTACCACCACGTGCTTGGATTAACCGATGTCAATCAAGCGATATTGAAGTATAGCGGATTTACCACCCATAATGATAAAAATTTAGTAGCATGGCAAGTTGTAGACGGAGATATAAACAAATTCGCTCTTGCAATTAAGGAAGCACTATCTAAGGATTTAAACATCTGTACGTCTGGATTTTCTTTTCCTAGCGTCCAAGAATGGATGAACTCGAAAACGTCAAACGACAAAGGTGCAGCGCATCGTTCTTATTTATAGGCACCGTTCCTCTAGGTAATCACCGTTCAATTTATTAACCAATAATCAAAAAAATCTGTATCTTTTTTTATTTACCTTAGCAGCAAAAAAAATGCTAAAGATAGAACACATCGGAATTGCCGTCAAAAGCCTAGAAGACAGCAATAAGTTATTCGAATCACTGTTGGGCAGTCCCCATTACAAAATTGAAGAAGTGCCGACTGAAGGCGTAAAAACGTCGTTTTTTATGGTCGGCAATAACAAGATAGAGCTCCTAGAAGCCACTAAACCAGATAGCCCAATCGCAAAATTCCTGGAGAAACGTGGCGAAGGTACCCACCACATCGCTTTCGCCGTTAATGATATCCGTGCTGAAATGAGCCGACTAGAGCAAGAAGGATTTACCCTCCTCAACAAAGAACCAAAACTAGGAGCAGATAATAAGTTAGTCTGCTTTCTGCACCCCAAAACGACCAATGGCGTATTGATCGAACTCTGTCAAGACAAACCTGCTTAATCCCTACTATTATGAAAGTCGCTTTTCAATGGGTCATCAAGCCTGCAATCAGATTGCATTTACAACAACAATTGCCAGAAATCACTCTTGCGTTTCCTGACAATACGGCGGATGATACCATCATCGCCATCCAGCAAGACGCTGAAGTGATTGTAGGCGTAAAACTCAATCCCGAAATCCTGAAATCAACTGATCGACTACGGTTGTTTATCAACCCAGGCGCGGGTGCGCAACACTTGACTAAAGGCGCAAAAGCGCTAGGAGACCAACTTGGCTTTACAGTCGTCAACAGTCATTCCAATGCTTACAATACCGCACAGCATACTGTAACACTGACCTTGGCGTTACTGAATAAAATCATTCCCCACCACCAATGGACAAAAGAGGGAAAATGGCGGACTGGTGACAAGGAAGCCCGCTCCGACCTCATCCGCACTAAAACTGTTGGACTGTTAGGGTATGGGCATATCGCTCAAAAAGTACAAGCGATGTTGACACCTTTTGAATGTGAGTTGATTGGCTTCAAACGCACGGCGGATCCGACCGCAAGCATTGAGATTTATACAGCAGATCAACTCCATGAATTTCTAGAGCGCACTGATGTGCTGATTCACTTATTGCCACAAACTCCGCAAACGGTTGATCTGATTGGTGCTAACGAGTTAAAACTGCTAGGAGCTGCAGGTTATGTGATTAGTATGGGACGTGGTCCTGTGATCAATGAGGAAGCGTTGTACGGCGCTCTTAAAACTGGAGGACTGGCGGGTGCGGCAATTGATGTTTGGTATGCTTATAAACCAGAACCGAATGCTGAAGACCGTAAGTTTCCTTGGCATTTTCCTTTCAATGATCTGGACAACGTATTGCTGTCGCCTCATCGCGGGGGTAAGCCATTTGATGACCCAAGGCGCTGGGATGATATCATTGAAAATATACGGATTGCGCAAAGGGGTGGTAGTGATTTTCTCAATGTTGTGGATTTGGAAATGGGGTATTGAAAAAGAATCATCACAAATTACTTCTTTCGCTCAGTAACAAAGATCACTAATTGCTCCAGGGATTCTCTTGCTGGGCTTAGTGGGAAGGTGTGCAGCAGATCAAAGGCTTTTGCACGATAATCATACATCGCTTGTTGGCTGTACTCAATGCCGCCACTTTTTTGGACAAAGTCAATCACATAAGCCACTTTTGCTTGATCTTTACTGTTGTTTTTAATGATATTGATCACTTTACGCTTTTCGGATTTCGAGCATTTTTTTAGCGCATAAATCAGTGGAAGGGTCATCTTTTTTTCTTTGATATCTCCACCAACGGGCTTGCCAATGTCTTCACTACCAAAATCGAGGAGGTCATCTCTGATTTGAAAGGCAATACCGATGTAATCTCCAAATTTTCTGATTTTCTCGAGATCTTCCTGATTGTCTGTGGTCGTGGCCATTCCTGCTTTGCAAGAACTAGCAATCAAGGAAGCGGTTTTCTTTTGGATGATATCGTAATACACATCTTCCTGAATATCGAGTCGTCGCGCTTTTTCGAGTTGCAGTAATTCGCCTTCACTCATTTCCTTGACGGCGTTAGAAAGTATTTGTAGTAAGAGGTGTTCGTTGTTATCCAATGCTAGCAACAACCCTCTGGACAAGAGGTAATCGCCTACCAACACTGCGATCTTGCTACCCCATAAAGCTTTGAGTGAAAAGAAACCACGACGTTCGTAAGACTCATCAACGACATCATCATGTACCAGAGTCGCAGTATGCAGTAATTCTACTAGGGAGGCGGCGTGATATGTGCTCTCACTGACATCACCACAGAGTTTTGCACAAAGGAAGACGAACATGGGTCTGATCTGTTTCCCCTTACGTTTGACGATATATCTGGTGATTTTGTCAAGCAATGGGGTATCACTTTGCATGGCAGCTTTAAACTTGCCCTCAAACACTGTTAGCTCAGTTTCGATAGGAGCTTTGATCTCCTTTAACGATGCTACAGAAAGTACTGTTTTCGGTTGCTCCATGATAGCTTTGTTAGTTAGCAAAAGTACAGTTAATTTTTAATTATTAAACCCAGAATTATCATTAGAAATTGGCTGCAACAACTAATTGGCTGTCTATGAGTGAATTACTCATAATTTAATACTCGACGATATTCACATCGACTGCGTGTGAAATTCCTGTGTATTCACTCATAATCAACCACTTAGCTGTTTCGCATCAAAGTCTAACAACAATTTTGGGTTAAACTAAAATCAGCTCAATTGGTTGACTTCAAGTGTAAAAGTTGTTCATCTAGCAGGTCGTCGTACAGTATGCTTTCCTCTTTTTCTAGGGGGATTTGCAGTTCTCTTGAGGCGTCATAGTAACTAGCAGCAATTAACCAAGGCGTGACAATTATTAGCGGAAGCGAAATAAAAACACTTACTTCAAAAAAACTAATGGCACAGACTATCCCAATGAAACCCGCAAAGGCAATCAAGTAATTACCATGCATCTTATCTCTTAGGTAGTAATAGCCAATGATTGTACTTAGCATCTGCCAACCGCAAAGAATGAGTATGGTAATCACTAAACCTACTACTGTAAAGGCAGACACTAATGAAGCAGAGATAAGGAAAAACTGGATCCAGACATCTATTTTCAGAAAACTCAGATAATTTTGTTTCATGGTCTTAGGATTTAACCTAAATAATGTTTCCAATGTATAATCCGGGTTTAATTCCATAATAACGCTTCATCTAGTATGTCTTCGTGTGTTTCATGCTCGACCCTGTAGTCTGATTGCTTTAGGCGCTTTAGTATTTTGCATTGTGCTTTATAATAAACAATCGCCATTATCGCGGGAATGATGATGAACAGCATTATCAAAGCTTGCATGTTATCAAATCCAGTAATAAAGGGTATTGTCATTAAAGATAACGCAACAGCACAAGCGCCCAAATAATACAAATGCATTTTATCTTTTAAATAATAGTACCCCACTACCCCACTAATCACTTGCCAAGCACCGAGTATTGGCATCATTACCGCCAAACCTATAATAGTAAAAGCAGATAATACGGTAAGTAGCATTAGCATAAATTGTAATCCAGTGTCAAATTCTATAAATCGAATAAAGCGTTTCATAATGATAGTTTAAATCAGAAAATTATACCCATAACAAATCGTCATCCAATACATCCTCACTATCTATTCGTGTAATTTTTCGTTTGTTATCAATTTCGTTCTTGTTATCTAGTTCTTTTTGGGTTTGAGTTGTTAGTCGAAAGTACCAGATGGCCATTCCAGTAGGAATTATTATGAAGAAAATACCACCTACTACAAATACCAATTCAAGAATAATACAAAGCATCATTATGAAAAGCATAACAATACAAGCGGTGAGGTAAAAACCTCTTTTATCATCTTTCAATTGGCTGAAAATGACTGCAGCACTTATCATTTGCCAAGCGCCTAATAAAGGAAGAGTAATTATTAATGGGAAAAGAAAAAAGCATGAAAATACTACCAATGTAATCATCAGCGCTTGAACTATCATATCTATATTCAAAAACAGTTTCATCCTTTTCATGATTAGAATTTTGTTTCTATTTACAATATAAATGTTATTTTCGAAACTTTCAATAATTTCTGAAAGTTTGTTTTGAAAGATTGCTTTTGTCTACAAACCCGATTATAATTAAAATAAACACCTTATCTGCAACCCAAATTAACAGATGAGATACTAGAACAAGCGGAACAGCAACTAGGGCATAAACTTCCTATTGAGTTCATTGAGTTGTTAAGAATTCAAAATGGTGGGTACATCCGAAAAACCCTAAAAGAGTCAACAAATCGACGGATTAATGGAATAGGACCACATTTCCCCTCCTTAACAGACTTTGACTGATCTGAATCGAAAGCGTTTGTAAGTTTTGAGTTAGATGGCCTAATTCCTTTTGATGGGGATGGACATTGGTATCTTTGTCTAGATTATCGTCAAGATAAAAGTACCCCACAAGTAACTTTCATAGACATAGAATGCGATAATCAAGAATTAATAGCCGCCTCTTTTTCCAATTACCTATCAAAATTAGAGTTGGACAGTCATGATCATTAAACATTAAAAAGTCCCCAATTGCTCTAAAAACCAATACTTATCAGGAAGGGGCTGCATTTCTTCAATGTCTTGATAAAGTTTGGATTTAGCAGCCTTATCGTAGGGGTTAGTCGCTATAAGTTTGACCAGGCAATTGATGAAATTACTGTAGCTGGTTTTATGATAACTGATGATTTTACTCCTGCGAATAAAAATTCTAAAACTCTCTACTATGTTTTCCAGTGCATCGAGATCATCCTGTTCATAGTAGATGCGAGATAACAGAATTTTAGTGTCCAGACTCACGTATAAATCACCGCCAGAAGAGGTTTTGAGTAAGTAAGACAGCGCGCCTTTAAAGTCTTTTGTCTCGTATCGGAGTTTTGCAAGATTGTAGGCATATATGGCCTCACTGTTGCTGCTGTCAATAGAATATCGATATTGTTCAATGAATTGTTGAACCCAGTCAAATTGCTTGGTGCGTAAGGCAAGTGCAATGATGTTTTTATAGGTAAAAGGCGAAATAAGGCCATTAGTCAACAGAATTTTCTTGTCTACACCAGATTTATAGATTTCCAACAAATCGGGAATAAACTGGAGCAGACCTTGATTGAGGTTTTTTATTCCAATATTAATGGCAAGGAGATATATGTCCTTCATCTCTTCAATCTCAAACCGTTCTACACCAGTCTTAAGACTTCCTTGTAAGGCTTTAAAGTATTGAATGTTCTCCGTATTGGTTAGGGCCAGATAGCCATAATAGTAGATACGAATGGCTGGGATATGCAACAGCTCTTTTCGCTCTACCTCCTGGAGGACGGCGTCCGCAAGTCCCATATCGTATTGAATATTATATACACTTTGGTGGGAGAGCATAGCACAGCATTGTCGCAATCGGTTGGCCATATAACTAATATCTAGACTGTCGGACACCTGTTGAAGATTATTGGCGACAGTTCTGCCTTTTAAGAGGATGGCATGGAGTTTTTCTTGTTGAATCTGATAGTCAAAGGCATGGTAGTCGACATCTCTTTTCTCGGATTGGTGATTCAGTCTTTCCATGTCGAAAATGGTGGTCTCAAATAGTCTGGTCAACTTCTTTTTTCGGTAGGCCTTACTCAAGTCTAGCAACGCTCTTCCTGTGTCCTTTTGGTATTCGTTTAAGGCAAGAAAGGTTTCCAGTCCCTTGAAAAGATAAGACATGATATCACGTATGTGTTTATCCTTGAACGGCTTTCCGGGAAACAATTTTTTATGCATCAACTCCTTCGAAAAGTTAGGATGCTCACGGGTAGTTTGCACTCTAAGATGATTAAAGAGTGTGATAACTTTCGTATTTTGATTATACATTTTAGACTCGAGAAATCGTTTCAAGAATCTTAACTCCTCTGATGAAAGAGAAGTGAAAGCCCGGATTAGTTTTTTACCTTCCATAATCTATTGTTTGATGGAAACTGATTTGATGGTATAAATATAAGAATATTGATAAATATTTTTACTGACAATATTGCGAGCATAATTATTTGTAAATCAATAAAAAATACCATTTAGACGTAAAAAATTAATGACAAATGCAAAATAATGTCCTTTCGAAAGGTAGTATAAGTTGGTATTTTGGATTATCAATATGATTTGTTTGATTCTATTACTATGAAAAACATACTTAAAACACCGTTGAAGATACCATTTGCCAGGATGACCCTATTAACTGTTTCAGTAGTGTTTGTGCTAACATCCTCGTCCTTCGCTCAGGGATGGGAACGAACATATTCAGAAGGAAATTACGAACAAACTACTACAACTAAAGATGGTGGTTTTGTGCTGTCAGGAATTCAGTTTAATCCTAGTCCTAAGTTAACACTAACAAAGCTGGATGTCGATGGCGATCTTCAATGGGAAAAGCAGTACTATGAAGGTGGTGGAACTGATATTGAAATTATAGCCGATGGCAACATATTATTAGTAGGAAAGGAATTCAGTAATGGCTATCAGTACAATTTTTCTAAGATTGATCTTTCTGGAAAAGTAATTTGGGAAAAAAAGTATCCCGTTCCTAGTGGAGGGTCACCCTATGCAAGAGTAGAACAAACAGCTGATGGTGGGTTTGTCGCTAGCTCAGAAGCAAGTGCGTCTGGTACGTTCTACCTGTTTAAATTAGATGGAAATGGTGATTTCGAGTGGGACTTTATAGACACAGCCACTACTGGAGATAAATGTCGGGAAGTACTAATAAACACAGATAATTCGTACACCTTGATTGGACAATCAGCCTTTCAAAAGGGCGATGCTAAATTAATGGTGGTGGATACTGCAGGAAATAAAATAATGGAACGCTTTTACGGTGACAGCACAAAGCAGACTAACATTTTTGCTACGCGTTCGAACGATGGCGGGATAATCCTCTGTGGAGTTAATGAAGAAGTAGACGTTTGGCTCTTAAAAATGGATGCTAACTACAATGAGTTATGGTCTAAAACGATTCCTTTGCAGTCCCGCCAAAGTGTTAGAGGTCTTGCGGAAACACCTGATAGTGGTATTGTAGTAATAGGTGACCACTATGACGGTAACGCAAATGCTTCAGCATTTATTGCGAAAACAGATCTTCTAGGTAATCAGGTTTGGACTAAGTTTTATCCTCCAAACTCTCAAACCTACCTTAATAATGTTACGATTTCTAATGACGGATATATTGTATGTTCAGGAACTAAAGTGAATCAATTTCCATTTCAAAATTTGAAATATGCGATTAAATTAGACCTTAACGGATATACTTATGAAAGTTTTATCAATGGAACCATAGCAATTGATTCTAATCTTAACTGTAAGGTAGAACCCCTTGAAACAAGTCTAAACAACTGGCTTGTAAAGGCACAAGGTACGCAAACATATTATGGCATTACAGACACAGCTGGAAACTATTTAATCAATCTGGATTCTGGTAATTATGTGTTAACAGCTATTCCTCCCAATTACATATGGCAATCCTGTTTAGCTTCCTATCCAGTATCTGTTCCATTTAAGGATACCGCTACTACTGACATCTCTGTGCAGGGGGAAGAGTGTATTCATATGAAAGTTGATATCTCTACCCCTTTATTGAGAAGATGTTTTGACAATATTTATACGGTGTCCTACTGCAATTTAGGCTCAATTCCATCTCCAAACAGCTTTGTTCATATTGAGTTTGACTCTTTCTTGGTAGTGAATTCTAGCTCATTGCCCTGGACTTCTCAATCTGGAAATTTGTACACCTTTTGGCTCGGTAATCTAAATTCCAATGAATGCGGTAGTTTTACTTTGAATGTTACGGTTGACTGTTCAGCAATATTGGGACAAACGCACTGTGTAGAGGCGCATATTTTTCCAGATTCCATCTGTACTCCTTATGGAATCGGATGGGATGGCGCTATCACCTTTCTGGAAACCCTATGTGAACCGGATTCCATAACGTTCCTGATTGAGAATATTGGACAAAACCCAATGTCTACTCCCCAGAATTTCATAATTATAGAGGATAACATAATTATGAAAACTGGCGAATTCCAATTGACTCCTGGAGAAATCCTTCCATTAAAAGTTCCCACTAATGGAAGTACCTATAGATTAAATGCAGGACAGTCTCCAGGGCATTTTCCGCCCGATTATGAGCCCACTATTGCTATTGAAGGTTGTGGATTCAACTCCAACCAACAGTTTAGTACAGGATTCGTTTCAAGTTACAGTGAAGCCGATGTTCTTGATTATATTTCTATAGATTGTCAGCAAAACATTGGTGCTTATGATCCAAATGATAAACGCGCAGAGCCTACTGGACATGGACCTGAACACTATATTGAAGTAGGGGATGATCTAGAGTATCATATCCGCTTTCAAAACACGGGTACAGATACCGCTTTTACTGTTGCTATACGAGACACGATCTCCCAGTACTTGGACGCTAGTTCTATCGTTCCTGGGTGTTCAAGTCATTCCTACGATTTTCAGATTGTGGGTAGCAATATTCTCAAATTTACATTCAATAATATTCTACTGGTAGACTCTACGACCAATGAGCCTGCTTCTCATGGGTTTGTAAAATTCAGAATTTCTCAAATCGACAGTTTACCATTAGGCACAATTATTTTTAACAATGCTGCCATCTATTTTGATTTTAATGAGCCAATAATTACCAATGAAACGTTTCACGAAATTGGGAAAGACTTTCTTTTTCTCTGCCACAGCAATACCATTTGTCAGGAAATTAGTCAACATCCTTCAAGTCCGATTGGGCTGTTTGACTGTGATGGAGATGGGGTAACGAATGCCGATGAATGTAATGACAATACTGATCCGCTAGATGCCTGTAGTTTTAAATACGCCAGTATCACTCTAATCATTACATCAGATCAGAGTGATTGCGCTCCTCCTTGCACCGATCTGTCTCCAGTGGTGCGGATAGTGCCAGGTACGGTTTCAGGGTATTCTTTGGTCCAAATCGCAGTAGAAGTTACTGAGATCAATGGGATTAACACGGATGGAACAGAAATCTCAGTTAGAATGCCCTATGATCCGCGATTGCTGTTTGTATGGGATATTGGGTTGACTCATGCGGCCTTCGTACCCGTGCAAAATGCTTCCTGGAACTACCAAGGTGATAACGAACTGTTTCACAGTTTTATCTATAATGGTCCAGGACTCAGCATCAATGCAAATGCTACAGTTGCCTTTGGTTTAATGGCTTACTACGATCCAGAAGGAACAGACGGGCATACAACAATCAGTGCCACCATTGTACCCATGAGTGGTGGTGAGTGCAACTATTTTAACAATTCAGATTCTGAAAAATTGATTTACTTCGACTAGTAGTGTTAACCCAGTATAAAACTAGATACCATGAAATTATCTGTCATCTTTTTATTGTTTTTCCTAGGAGCATTTCATTGCGCAACCGTTCATGCACAGACTACACCTGAGACAAAAATGTGTCCTGATTTGACCTCCATTGTAACAATTTTGCCAAGCGTCTTTGCGAGCATTTCTCAAATTCAAATTGCTATTGAAGTATCTGAGTTAAACGGAACGGCTACAAACGGGTCTTCGATTATTGTTCGAATACCGTTTGATTCTCGAATAACATTTATAAATAATCCGCCGCTTCCATCTACTAGTAATTGGGCATATCAAGGAAACAATGGACTGGTACACTACTTTTTTTACAAAGGTGGAATATTCCCTGCCGGCACCACTGATGCGTTTTTACTTAATACCTTGTACGATCCTCAAAACACGGATGGTCATACCTCCATTTCTTCTAGTGTGGTTCCCTTTAGTGGGGGGGAGTGCAATGTTCAAAATAACTCCGATTCAGAATGGGTCGTTTATTATGATTAAAAAATCCAACGAGTATAAATCAGAAACCATGAAATTACGACTCTATTTTATCATTTTTCTGCAGATATTCAGTTATTCTGTCATCCAGGCACAGCCGGAACAGGAATCTTACAAAGGATGTCCTGATTTAACGGTGGTGGTTACTATGTTGCCTAATACTGTAATGGGCATCTCGCCAATTAAAATTGATGTTGCTGTCCGTGAACTTACAGGGTTTCCAACAGATAGCTCAACGATTACTGTTCGCATACCTAATGATCCAAGAATAACGTTTCCCATTCCTAATTTACCCAATTGGGATTACAACTCTAATTTCGCAGTCCATAACTTTGTCTACAACAAGGGCATTTTTCCCGCTAATGGAGCAGAGTTAATCACCATCTACACATCATACGACCCAAACGGATCTAGTGGACGAACCAGTCTGACAGCCACCGTCATTCCCTTGAGCGGAGGAGAGTGTAAAATAATAAATAACTCCGATGCAGAATTGTTGGTGTATTTTCAATAAAAATAATTTGAGACTATCCCTATACTTAGAGCAAATTGCTATTAATACAGCAGGTCGCTCTCTTCTGGGGCCTGCAAGTCTGCGGTCGGCAGGCAGGCTCGTAAGTCTGCTCGGCCTGCATTCCTGTGGTCAGCAGATTCCTCCTTTCTGTCGACCCCTCCAGGCAGCTTATCTGGGTAGCATTCATTGATATTCTGGTGATGATTAGAAGTGATTGTGGTTTTCAGAAGTTGAGCCAGATCACCTAATACATATATCACATAATTTTCTAGTATATTTTAAATTATAGAAAATCTTCTTATCTTTAGCACGAATTAAAGTACTCTCCATGTTTTAACCCCATGTCTAAGAGACTAATTCAGTCAAAAATTCTGTCAAACAACATATTGGTTATAGGGTTGTAAAGCGGTTCGTTCTGCATTTATGGCACCTGACTATTGTCAATTTTATTTGTTAAACACTTAAAATGAGCATTTTGAACACGTATTTAATTAAAGGCGATTTATCTGGTATTCAGTCATTTATCTTCAATGTAAAATCGAAAGGGGCGGCGCAGTCCTTGAAGGGACGGTCTTTCTTTCTCAAGATTTTGTTGGAGGTGGGGATGCGGATGATTTTTGATGAATGCGAGGTTCCTGAAGGAAAAAGGGAAGAAGCGAAGATTTCTACTTCTGGTGGGAATTTTGTGTTGATGTTGGAATTGGAAGGGACGGATTTGTTGGTGAAAGTGCAAAGAGATTTGACTAAAATCCTTCAATATACTGGTCTAAACATGGTATTGGCGCATTCCATTTATGATAAGGATAATTACAAAAAATCATTAGAAAACCTCAATGAGCATAGAAGGAAAAAGAAGTATCAACTATTAATGGGCAACCATGATCTGTTTGAATCATTCCCACGTTCTAAGTCTACTGAAGTAAATGATAATGAACGCTGGAAAGAGGTAACGAAGTACCTTAGAAATTCAAGAAATTTTGAGATTTCACCACATTCCCCAAACGAGCCAAACTGCTTGAAAATCATCGGAAAGACAATCGAATTTGGGAATTACATAGTTGAATTTGGTAATAAAGGAATTGATCTTAAAAATTACCTTGAAAGCTTGTTTCCTGGAAATTCATCTTTCGAATTACTTGCTAAAATTGGAGGGGAATATGGCCTTCAAAAACTTGGAATATTGGCAATGGATGTGGATAACCTTGGTAATGCGATTGAAGATGTTAACATTGCTGAAGAACATATGGCATTTGATAAACGATTGAAAGAGTTTTTCAACAATAGGCTGCGTGATATAATTAATGCGAAATTTAAGGATCAAGTGTATGTAGTAACATCAGGAGGGGATGACAGTTATTTTGTTGGAAAGTGGAATACAATGTTGGATCTAGCGTTGAAAATAAAAGAAGAATTTAAAACTGCGTTTCCTGAGCCTATACTTTCTATCTCAGGAGCGTTAGTGATAGTTGACATGAAATTTCCGGTTGTTCGATTTGCTGCAATGGCTGATGACGCCATTAAAAAAGCGAAATACAACTATGACTCAAAGGGTAATTTCAGTCTGTTTGATGAAGTACTGGATTGGGATATTCTTGCAGACAATATTAGTAGATTGAGAGCAGACTTCCGCAATGAGCGCAATAAACAATTAATCACATCAGGTTTATTAGCCAATGCAAGACAAACAGCATTTCGTATTGCAAAAGGAGATGGGTTGAAACTATCAGATTTTTGGAAAATGAGTTACTACATGCGCAATTTTGGAAAAGGAGGTGATCGGTTTTTAAAGACACACAGAGCCTCACTCCGATTGGCTACAAATCTAGATGACACGCCCGAAAATCAAGTCAAAATCAACAGTTATAAGTTGGTCTTTCCCATTGCGGCAAGGCTTGCGGAATTCGATAAACGTAAAAATTAACATTATAAATAATTCACAATGAGTAAAATAATAGATGATTATTATGGAGCAGTTGGTAACTATGACGATCTCCTGTTAAAAGCTGTTTCAAAAGATCCAACGGAAGTTCGATCCGTATTAGAAACTACAGAAAAAGTAATGAAAGACTATGCGCGTAGAATTACTTACACCCAGATTCGAAACGTATTACAAGAGGTGAAAAAAGATAATTTTGACACTGATCTTGGAAGCTTTTACAGAGCGATTCCAAAGTTAGCTTACATGGAAGGGAGACTGCCTAAGAATGATAATGGAAGACCTCTTTTATCTTTTATTAGAGAATTGGCAGGAACGGTAAAACAAGGCCAATACAAGTCCTTTAAAGAACTAATGAATACTATTGTTGCATATCATAAACTTCACGGATAAAACAAAAATCAACATGGCAAAATTACTATATAAACTACATATTTCCGGTAACCTTATTGTAGAATCGGGATTACACATTGGTGGATCTGAGGTCGACTTGGATATCGGAGGAATTGACAAAGAAGTCGTAAAAGTAAAAACGGACAAGGGCAAGGTGCCTTACATCCCTGGTAGTTCCTTAAAAGGAAAGCTTAGAAGTCTGATTGCTCGTCAAAAAGGATACGTTGATTTAAAGGATGATAGAAACGAAACCAAATCACTCTTTGCCGGCAATGAAGCACTCTTCGAAAATAACAGGGGAGAACGGTATTCAGATCGAAGAAAGAAACACCCTAAAGATAGGATAGCAAAAACAGGCGTACCAACCAGACTAATTGTAAGAGATACCTATCTAATTGATGAAGCCAGTTTTAAAAAAGAAGATAATCTAGAAGACAAGGCTGAAAACACTATCAACAGAGTCACAGGGGAAGCGAACCCTAGACATTTGGAACGGGTAACACGTGGCACTGCCTTCGAATTAGATTTGATGCTTGATGTATACCAAGGAGACAATGCCCAAAAATTACTAGAAACACTGGACATCGGATTTCAAATGCTAAGTAAAGACTATCTGGGAGGAGGAGGAACAAGAGGTTCAGGAAAAGTAACGATCAGTAACTTGAAAGCTTCAAAAATCGAGTTTAAAAATGATGGCAGTATTGATGTACAAGAAACCTATTCCGATTATGAATTTAAAACCAAAGCAGCCGTATGAAAATAGCGCGCATTCCTTTAAAACAATATAGTCGTTTCCATTTTGGAGAACTGAAATTGGATCATGATTTAGCGTTAACGGACACTTCTGTTTATGCGCATTCGGATACGCTTTTCTCCGCTTTGGTTAACGCATATTCCCGAATTAAGGAGCAGGCAGATGATTTTGTTGATTCCTTTAGAACAAATCAAATCTCTATTTCTTCCTTGCTGTTGTATGCAGAAAACAAACAATCCGGCAATACTGTTTATTTCCTTCCTAAACCAGCGTTTTTGGCAATTAATATTCCTAAAGACAAGGATAGAACACATAAGAAAAAGAACCGAATTAAATTTGTTTCTATAGGTGTATGGAAGAATGGGTTTCAAACAGAACATTGGTTCGACGAAACCCAATATCAAGTGTTACAAGACAATACATTTGTCATGACAAAATCTGAGTTTGATGCATTAGATATAGATGCATCTACTGTGTTAGTTAGAACGACTATCCGACCTAAAAGTCCAATTCGAGCGGAGGAAGATCAAGCAATTTACTACCAAGCAGACATAGAAATTGTAGGGAATGAAAACACTAAGATTGGTTGGTATTTTTGCTATGAGGCAGAAGGAGAAAATGAACTACAACTCAAACTGGCAACCAATGTTATGGCTTATACTGGAATAGGTGGAGAAATTTACAATACCGGAAGAACCATTGCTTCAAACCCTGAGTTTAAAAACATTCCTTTTGAAGTGCCGGAAGGTAATCATCAATATTCCAATATAGGATTGCTAAATCCGACAAAGGAAGAATTCACACAAGTAGAATACTATAGTTCAACGCTTCGAGGTGGTCGGCTAATCGGACGATCCGGTACGTTTGCTGAAGTAGTCAGAATGATAGAAGAAGGTGCTTTGCTTACCTCCAATGAAATCAAAGGAAGACTTGTGCCGCTAGGAGAGGATGAACAAGAACGAACAATTTTAAGATATGGTAAACCCTTTATAATTCCAATGCCTTATGACAACTAATTATATTAATTTCCCACTTGAAATAGAGGTGCTGTCTCCTTTGCATATTGGCAATGGTAAGGACTTGTCTTCTGCAGGTGATTTTTTCATTCAGCAACAACATATTCAGTTTGTTGACCAACAAAAACTAGCCAAAGAACTTCATGTGTCCGGCAAAATGAATGATTATCTAACTGCAATATTGGAATCTGACGACAAATTTCATTTTGTCGAAGTATTAAAGGAACTCGATGTCCCTTTTGAAGAAACCGAACGATTCAATTTGAATCACAAAAACAATGAACTAATCGGTAAAAAAAGAGATCTGAAACGGTGCATTCGGACTGCAAAACAAGCCTACATTCCAGGCAGCAGTCTTAAAGGCATGCTGCGAACTGTCATTCTCTTTAATTATTTAAAAACCAACCGAGATCTGCTAAAGTCAATTGAAAAGGAGTTGGAATATTTTTTGGGAAATGGTTCAAAAGCTGAAATTCGAAAATTCTGGATAAAGAAAGAGCGGGAATTGCTTTATGAACATACCTACAAACGAGATAATAATTACCAACAACTTTATAAAAATCAGAAAGAAGAATTACATAATGAAATCTTTCATGGAATCCGACCTGAAGATAGCAAGGGCGTAGATGATTCCGATATTGTTATTGAACAAATAAACCGCCAACACTTTTATGCCATAGATAACGAAAAAGGGGTGGATTATCTTGTTGAATGTATCCAACCAAATAGCATTTTACAAACGGCATTGACCTTGCTGATTGATCATGAAAGTGATGATTTTCCATTTCTTAAAAGAGACAAACCAGATGAGTTGTTTGTATTGATCAATCAATGGTCCGATGCGATGCTTGATCTTGAATTGTTGTTACTAAAGAAAACAAAGGTGGCGCAGGAGGTTCGTTCAGACATGGAAGATCAGATTGAAGGATTAAAAGCATTAATTGCAACGAGTGATGGAAGCAAGGCTATTGCTAGAATGGGCAAAGGGAAAACCCTGTTTTTTCAAACGTTATTACCATTATTAAGGGAAGATATTCAACAAGGAATTATTCGCATGTATACTGGAAAAGAGGGCGACTTTCCTCAATCCAGGATCTTGACCACTGAAGGAAATACAATGCTTGGATGGATACAGTTTTCTTATCAAAAACCACCGCGAAATATAGTTGACAACATCGTCTCAGAACCCTTGCAAGAAGGCACGCTTCTAAAAGCCAATTTCGTTTCCCTCAAACGAGTGGAATTGAAAATTAATGGGGAAGAGTTGGGTGAGATTCAATTGGTGAATAAGTTTAAACAATCGTTTGCTACGAATGAAGTGATTGAGGTAAGGGTGAAGCAAATGAGTAAAGTAGGAAAAATTGTAATGGTAACATTCGCTTAAAACTAGATGTATGAAGATTACTAATAGTCAGATAATAAAATGGTTAATTTTAATTGGTGTGATCGTGCTAAATACTTTAATCCTTAACGCCCAAAATGCAACACAAAAAGATCTAAGAGACCTAGAGCAAAGAGTAAATACCAAAATTGAAAAGATTGATCATAAAGCGCTTATGAGCAAGGAAACGCTTGAAGCAGCTAAAGAATACAGCGATTCCGCTGATAAACGCATTGATCGCTTTTTGAATCAAAGGGAAATTGCTATTGCTGATTTCTCCAATTTATTGGCAATTGTTGTGTTTATTTTTGGAGGAGGTCTGCTACTAGGTGGGCTTTTTATCTGGAGACGAGTTAGCCGTAAGCTCAAAGAAGCAGAACAAAAGATACAGCAAGAAGCAGATAGTCAAGTGGCAAAAGCACAAAATGAATTATCCGAAAGTTTTCAGCAACGTATCGCAAATCTGGAACATCAAACAGAAGAAGACAAGCAAACCTTAGCTAATATCCTCTCAACTGCCCAAACAGCAGTAAATGTAAAAACCAATACAAAATTATTATTTATAAAAGATCAGAATAAAGATAATGTGGTGTTGGTCAACTTTAAACGTACCATCCAAGATTACTTCGACAGGGGAAGTGAAACAGTAGAAGTCAGTGTGTTTAAACAAATAATTAAAGACGATAACTACAATCGTTTTATGAAAAGCAACCAACCCGATGAACTTAAATTAATCATTATTACAGACGATTTGCTGAAGGACTTTCATATTGCGGAAACAAAAGATGCGCTTACTTCCATGTTTGATGAAATAAACGAGCGTAAAATTGGATTGGTACTTTTTTCTTCAATTTATTGGGACAAATTATTCCCAGAAGGGTTTGATGTTCAATACAAAGCATTTGGCAATGCACCATATTCGCTATATTCTAATGTAAACAACCTGTTGCAGTACATGGCTGTGCTTAAATCTGTAAACCGTTTATAAAACTACTATAACCATGCAAATCCCAATTCAAACCCTCCAACTCCTAGACCTCCAACTCCCCAACGAACCCGGAACCAAAAAGCTATTCCTAATCGGAGCAAAACAACTCCTGGAAGAACACCCCAAAGCAGTAAAACAAGCAGGCGCAGACATTGAGCTCTTCCACAATAAAGCCATTGTGTACAGCAGCATCCAGCTCGACCGTAAAAAAGGCAACCCACTGTGGACAGCCGTTGGACAAGACGCGATCAACACCCTGCAATGCTGGTATCAGATCTTTTGGCAACAAAATCCGCATCTGGTAAAAAATACCCTTGAGACCACAGAACAATACACTCCGGAGTTTTTAAACTACCAGCAAGGATACCGCATTAGACCAATGCTGATAAGCGATAACCTCGCCAAGGAACTCAACGTGATGGACGACCACGTAGACCGATTGGATCGCCTTGAAAAATACCTGTATGGCAACCTGCAAACCTACCTGAGATACATCGGGTTTGAGTACGACAAAAACGAGCATTTCTTAAAAACAAACGTCATCAAATCTGATTATTACAGCAGACCGTTGGAGGTCTATCACCAACAAAAAAAGACGGCACTGGAAGTTTTGTGGCTTTGTAATTTCAGATTACCACAAACGCTTCGGCTGGGGCAGTCGACAGCATTGGGGTATGGTCGGGTTTCACATTTGTAATAAAACAAACCCCACAGAAATGAAACGCTATTATGAATATGAAATAAAAAAATTTGCCAATCAGTTTACGGATTGCAAATCACTTAAAGCGGTAAAGAAATTGGGCATTGATACCAATCAACTAAAACTGCTTTCAGTAAAGCCACCGTATTATACCTTCAAACTTCGAAAAAAAGGAGGTGGGTTTCGCAAGATAGAAGCACCCGAAGAGCAGCTAAAAAATATTCAGCACCAGCTAAATCATTATTTGCAAAGTGTATACTATACGCAGCAAACCAAAGCAGCCTATGGTTATATTATAAAGGCAAGAGAAATGCCAGCCACCAAAAATATCCTTGAAAATGCACGCAAACACTTAGGGGCCAACTATATGCTAAATGTAGATTATAAAAACTTTTTTCATCAAATTACTACGTCAAAGATTATTGAACTATTGACAACAAACCCCTTTCAGTTTGAAGCAGAATCTGCAAAGTTGCTAGGCAAAATTATGACACGTAAAGGACGGTTGCCAATGGGTACGCCTACTTCTCCCGTATTGACCAATTTCGTCTCTATTGATCTTGATAATCAATTGACGGCTTGGGCCGAAGACAAGCAAATGACCTTTACACGATATGTGGATGACCTTACCTTCTCATCAAAGAACAAACCAATAACGGATGAGGAGCTAACAAGTATCCGTCAGTTCTGTATGGCAAGTGGATTTATACTTAATCCTCTAAAAACAACTTTTTACGACAAGGATGATACGAAGAAAGTAACGGGCTTAGTCTTAAGAGATACCGTTGATATTGATGATGAATTTTATCGTGCATTGGATAAAGACTTAAAAAGACTGGCGCATAAGGCAGAAGTAAACCTGATTACGATTGGAAGGGTAAAGGACACCATTTTAAAGGAATTTAAACAGGAAGTAGATGGCAAAATTAACTTTATCGGAACGATTAAAGGGTATGGAAGTCCTGAATTTATTGAGTACAAAAAAATCAAGGATAAGGCGTTGACACCGAAAGAGGATATTCTAAGTGCAAGATGGACCAATCATAATTATTTTTAACCCCGAATTATGCAACTAATTATTGATACTGCAAATACAACAATTACAGTAAGGAATAAATGCTTTTACATTCAAAATGATACGGTAAAACGAAAAATTAGTCCAAAGCGATTAACCAGTATTGCCGTACATTGCAATTGTTTAATGGATACCGCATGCATAAAACTGGCTGCTAATAATCAAATTCCTGTTTTGTTTTTTAATCATTTCGGAACCATTCAGGCACGTACCTGGAGTCCTTATTTTGTCAATTTGGCTGCCTTGCGAAAGAAACAATTGTACTTTTCTGACTCCGTTTATGCAGTAGAATGGGTTACTGATTTATTCCATAGAAAAACAGATGAACAGGTACTAAATTTAAAGCGACTCGTTTCAAAAGATTCACGATTTGGACAGGAGACCTTACATAAGGTAAATCAAATAGCTGCAATAAAGCAGCAAATCAATTTTAAGAATGCTTCAACGGTGAAGGAAATACGCAACACGCTCATGGGCTATGAAGGTAATATCAGTAAACAATATTTTGCTGCTCTTTCCTTTTTCATGCCACCGTATTTTGAATTTCAGGGAAGAAGCAGACGTCCGGCAATGGATTACTTCAATGCTACCCTCAATTATTTTTATGGGATGACTTACAGTGTTGTAGAAAGTGGTATTTTGGCAAAGGGGCTGGATCCGCAAACTAGTATGTTGCATGTGGATGCCTATGGGAAACCAACATTGGCTTATGATTTGATCGAACCCTTCCGCCCGGTGATAGATCGCCTGGTATTAGATTTGATTATGGAAGGCGTATTAACACCAACTTGTTACCGAAAGAAAGGGGAAGGTTATTGGATCAGTAAGAAAGGAAAACGAACGGTTATTCAATCGTTTAATGATTATATACATACTTATCTGGAATTTGGTGGAGTAAGAAAACGACTAAAAGACCATATTTATGCAGAAAGTAATGCTCTTGGCAATTTTATTGAATCATCCATAACCCGGTTGTAATGTATTTGATAAGTTATGACATCTCTGAAGATAAGATAAGAACCCGGCTTGCCAATCGGCTGGTTGCTGAAGGCTATATCAGGATGCAATTGTCTGTATTTATAGGAACTGATAATCCATTAAGACAAAATACGGCCTTTGCCTGATAAGGCTCCCAGGTTGAAGTGACTTAGGAACTGATAATCCATTAAGACTCTCCTGTTTTCCCTCCTACCAATTCGAAGACGCCAGTTGAAGTGACTTAGGAACTGATAATCCATTAAGACATGGTTTCTGAAATCGAGACTTTCGTCTCTTTTTCGTTGAAGTGACTTAGGAACTGATAATCCATTAAGACAAATAATGATATTCGGGGACTTGAACGCAATGTCATGTTGAAGTGACTTAGGAACTGATAATCCATTAAGACATTTATATATTCACCTATTACGATTTCATATGTTGAAGTGACTTAGGAACTGATAATCCATTAAGACTATAGATTTAGTTTGTTGTTGGCGACTTTAAAATTGTTGAAGTGACTTAGGAACTGATAATCCATTAAGACGACTTAGAGGTCTATGCTTTCCATCAAAATAGATGGTTGAAGTGACTTAGGAACTGATAATCCATTAAGACAATTAATCCCGTAGGTCCTGCTCCACTTAGTTGAAGTGACTTAGGAACTGATAATCCATTAAGACTTTTTCTTTTTTATGGAAGAGGTACTGATTAAGTTGAAGTGACTTAGGAACTGATAATCCATTAAGACTTGTGCATCTAGTATATTTTGTTCGCTCCATATCTCGTTGAAGTGACTTAGGAACTGATAATCCATTAAGACGATGCTTATTTGCCCCCTACCTTCTATCGAGGCTTGTTGAAGTGACTTAGGAACTGATAATCCATTAAGACTATCAAATTCGTAGCTTAATGCTACTTCTAAATCGTTGAAGTGACTTAGGAACTGATAATCCATTAAGACTGTTGCTGTTTTAAGTAGGATGAATTCCCGTTATGAAGTTGAAGTGACTTAGGAACTGATAATCCATTAAGACATTTCGCCACTATTTGAAACAAATTCTTTAGTATTTTGTTGAAGTGACTTAGGAACTGATAATCCATTAAGACGGCTATCAGTTCAGTAAGAGTATACTCACCAGTTGAAGTGACTTAGGAACTGATAATCCATTAAGACCTATTAATTTTAACACCTGAATCATGAACACAGTTGAAGTGACTTAGGAACTGATAATCCATTAAGACGCTAGAGAATATCTGTGTCTGGTGTTCTTAGGTTTAGTTGAAGTGACTTAGGAACTGATAATCCATTAAGACCCCAATATTAAATGTACCAGTTTGCCATTGCTGTAAGTTGAAGTGACTTAGGAACTGATAATCCATTAAGACTCTACAACCACATCGCCCACAACCTTTACAGAGTTGAAGTGACTTAGGAACTGATAATCCATTAAGACTCAATATTTCCGCGCGCAGAATTATTTTGCCCGTTGAAGTGACTTAGGAACTGATAATCCATTAAGACATGTATTCATTGAATTAACAACAGAATTTGTTGTCGTTGAAGTGACTTAGGAACTGATAATCCATTAAGACGTTTTATTTAGTTGATTTATATATTGCAATTGCTCTGTTGAAGTGACTTAGGAACTGATAATCCATTAAGACCATCACCAACGACCATTACGTTTGGAGTTTCAGTTGAAGTGACTTAGGAACTGATAATCCATTAAGACCCTATTGCTACGTTGGTAATAGTCAAGTCAATTATTGTTGAAGTGACTTAGGAACTGATAATCCATTAAGACAAACCAATTGTTTTGAAAATTTTCATATTAAGTTGAAGTGACTTAGGAACTGATAATCCATTAAGACGTCTTCGACTTCTTTAACTGAATATATATCTTCAGCTGTTGAAGTGACTTAGGAACTGATAATCCATTAAGACAAAGAAATTATAAAATTGCCATAAATTCTGATGTTCTGTTGAAGTGACTTAGGAACTGATAATCCATTAAGACCAATTAATTCGAATTGCCCCGCATCTGCGGAACTTGTTGAAGTGACTTAGGAACTGATAATCCATTAAGACATATCTCCAATAGCATCCCTGTAGGATTCTTTAGGTTGAAGTGACTTAGGAACTGATAATCCATTAAGACGTTGATATTTTGACTTCATTACCAGCGGTTACAGTTGAAGTGACTTAGGAACTGATAATCCATTAAGACGTAAACCCATACCCATCTTCTTTTTTTCCCCCGACGTTGAAGTGACTTAGGAACTGATAATCCATTAAGACAGGAGATTCATTTAGTCTGACTTCATAATACTTTGTTGAAGTGACTTAGGAACTGATAATCCATTAAGACCTTAATACTGCAATTGCCCCGATTCCATATCCTCCTGTTGAAGTGACTTAGGAACTGATAATCCATTAAGACATTTACTAGAATAGAAAAAATACTTTTTATGTTTTGTTGAAGTGACTTAGGAACTGATAATCCATTAAGACGTACCATTTTCTTGAATGTAAATCTTTGGTGTGTTGAAGTGACTTAGGAACTGATAATCCATTAAGACGGGAATATTCATCGGTATAACAACTACGCGATTATGTTGAA
>ENA-ORXR01000722-ORXR01000722.1-marine-metagenome-genome-assembly--contig:-NODE-722-length-41252-cov-72.125222_pt1 | contig 41252 bp, 30 predicted proteins | sample MGYA00237866_ERZ511479 | MGnify/ENA metagenome assembly ERZ511479
GTTGGACCTTCTGGGCCTGTTGCTCCCGTAGGACCGGTATCACCTGTTGGACCTTCTGGGCCTGTTGCTCCCGTAGGACCAGTATCTCCTGTTGGGCCTTCAGGGCCTGTTGCTCCTGTAGGACCAGTATCACCTGTTGGGCCTTCTGGACCTGTTGCTCCCGTAGGACCGGTATCACCTGTTGGACCTTCTGGGCCTGTTGCTCCAGTAGGTCCAGTATCTCCTGTTGGACCTTCTGGGCCTGTTGCTCCCGTAGGACCAGTATCTCCTGTTGGACCGGTAGGACCAGTTGCTCCTGTAGGACCAGTATCTCCTGATGGTCCTTCTGGGCCTGTTGCTCCCGTAGGACCAGTATCTCCTGTTGGACCGGTAGGACCAGGTAAACCTTTAGGACCCTCTGGGCCTGTTGCTCCCGTAGGACCAGTATCTCCTGTTGGGCCTTCTGGGCCTGTTGCTCCCGTAGGACCGGTATCACCTGTTGGGCCTTCTGGGCCTGTTGCTCCCGTAGGACCAGTATCACCTGTTGGGCCTTCTGGGCCTTCAGGGCCTGTTGCTCCCGTAGGACCAGTATCTCCTGTTGGACCCTCTGGGCCTGTTGCTCCAGTAGGACCGGTATCACCTGTTGGGCCTTCTGGGCCTGTTGCTCCCGTAGGACCAGTATCTCCTGTTGGACCCTCTGGGCCTATTGCTCCCATAGGGCCAGTATCACCTGTTGGACCTTCTGGGCCTGTTGCTCCCGTAGGACCGGTATCACCTGTTGGGCCTTCTAGGCCTGTTGCTCCCGTAGGACCAGTATCGCCTGTTGGGCCGGTAGGACCAGTTGCTCCCGTAGGACCAGTATCTCCTGTTGGACCGGTAGGACCAGTTGCTCCGTCAGTACCGGGAGTTCCAGGTCCACCAGCAGTCCCTTGTTCTCCAGTCGGACCTTCTGGGCCTGTTGGACCTGGTAAACCTTTAGGCCCTTCTGGACCGATTGGGCCAGTTGCGCCGTCGGCACCATCAGCTCCGTCTGCTCCTGCTGGACCGATTGGGCCTGTTGCGCCATCAGCTCCATCTGCTCCTGCTGGACCGATTGGGCCTGTTGCACCATCAGCTCCGTCTGCCCCGGTGGGGCCAGTTGGGCCGTCAGCACCATCAGTTCCGTTTGTTCCTGCTGGACCTTCTGGACCAGTTGGTCCTGGTAAACCTTTAGGCCCTTCTGGACCTACAGGGCCAGTTGCTCCATCAGCACCGTCAGATCCATCAGCACCGTTTATTCCGTCAGTACCTGCTGGGCCTGTTGGACCTTCTGGACCGATTGGGCCAGTTGCGCCATCAGCTCCGTCAGTACCTGCTGGGCCTGTTGGACCTTCTGGGCCGATTGGGCCAGTTGCGCCGTCAGCTCCGTCAGCACCGTTTGTTCCGTCAGAACCTGCTGGGCCTGTTGGGCCTGTTGGACCTTCTGGACCGATTGGGCCAGTTGTGCCATCAGCTCCGTCAGTACCGTCAGTACCGTTTGTTCCGTCAGTACCTGCTGGGCCTGTTGGACCTTCTGGGCCGATTGGGCCAGTTGCGCCGTCAGCACCATTTATTCCGTCAGAACCTGCTGGGCCTGTTGGACCTTCTGGACCGATTGGGCCAGTTGCGCCGTCAGAACCATCTGCTCCGTTTGTTCCTGCTGGACCTTCTGGACCAGTTGGCCCTGGTAAACCTTTAGGCCCTTCTGGACCTACAGGGCCAGTTGCGCCGTCAGCACCATTTGTTCCGTCAGCACCGTCAGCACCGTTTATTCCGTCAGTACCTGCTGGACCGATTGGGCCAGTTTCGCCGTCAGCACCATCAGTTCCGTTTGTTCCTGCTGGCCCTGTTGGACCGATTGGGCCAGTTTCGCCATCAGCACCATCAGTTCCGTTTGTTCCTGCTGGGCCTGTTGGGCCGATTGGGCCAGTTTCGCCGTCAGCACCATCAGCACCGTTTATTCCGTCAGTACCTGCTGGGCCTGTTGGACCAGTTGCGCCGTCAGCACCATCAGTACCATTTATTCCGTCAGTACCTGCTGGGCCTGTTGGACCAGTTTCGCCGTCAGCACCATCAGTTCCGTTTGTTCCTGCTGGCCCTGTTGGACCGATTGGGCCAGTTGCGCCGTCAGCACCATCAGTTCCATTTGTTCCTGCTGGCCCTGTTGGACCGATTGGGCCAGTTGCGCCGTCAGCACCATCAGTTCCGTTTGTTCCTGCTGGGCCTGTTGGACCGATTGGGCCAGTTGCGCCGTCAGCACCATCTGTTCCGTTTGTTCCTGCTGGGCCTGTTGGACCAGTTGCTCCTACCGGGCCTGCTGGGCCAGTAGAACCAGTTGGACCAGACGCACCTGGAGGGCCAGGTAAACCTTTAGCACCAGTATCACCTGGAGGGCCAGGAGGGCCAGGAAGACCTTTAGGGCCTGTAGGGCCTGGAGGACAATTGTCTGGACAATCACCTGCGTTAGCCGCATACAATGCAAAAGGCACACTTAACAATTGTGAGACACCCATTGAAGTGAATGAACCACAAGAGGCAGATAAATCAAGACCTGTTTCTAAAAAAAATGGACCATTACCCCAATCAATATTGCTGAATACACCTAAAACAGGTGAACCCTGACCAATTGCAAGAGCCACACTACCGCCAAGATTAGTTGAGACAGCGTGATTTTCTTGATAAACGATTGCTCCAAAGGCAGAGCCTTGATGGACAGTAACCTGCAAACACACCGCAGAATTTGCGATAGGGTTGCCGCCCGCATCTCTCACTACCGCTTGATATTGAAAAGCCTGCGGGGCTTGCGCATAGACGCTAAACGATATAGCGATAAATGCAATTAATGAAAGTATTAACTTCTTCATTTACTAAAAATTTAGTTAAAATTTAATTTTTTAAAAATTTATATGATTTCAATTTTTTGTTATCCGCATCAATCAATCTAAGGGTATAATATCCTTTTGTGAAACTTTGTACATCAATTGAGGTGAGATTATTTGTTACGTTATTTGATTCTAAATTTTTACCATCTGCATTGAAAACTTGATAACTAACTCCTTCAAAATTTTCTAATTTCAATTTAAGCATTGCTACAGTTGGGTTGGGAAAAACTTCAGCAATAAAATCGGCATTTAGATGGCGGACTTCGATGATACTTAGAGTTGGTTGGTGATAACCTTGGGTAATCATACAATCACTGGTTTCCAAAAGTTGAATAACCGGCTCTCCAATGGTATATTCTATTTGGCCTTTAAAATTTTCAAAACTAGTCCCTCCTGAGCTTACCACCTGCTGACCATAGGTTGTAAACACCGAAAAAATAGTTAAGATTAGAATAATTTGTTTCATATTAAAAGAATTTATTTTAATTATTTATTAATTATCAACATGTTGTGAACAATATGCGAATAAAATGTAAATTACTTTATGTAATGCAAGTAAAGTACAATGCAATTCTAATAGTTTTAAGTTCGGCAATATTGCAATTTTTTAGCTATTTTAATAGCAATTTGGCAAAAAAAAACACTTTATAAAATTAATGAAATCTATACTACTTAACAAAAGGAAACGTACTACCATTTATCATTTATCATCAATTTGGTATTGATTTTATATTGTTAATATTATAACACAGATTTATTTATGTAAGTACACGAATTAAAGCACATCACACTATTTTTGGACTGCATAAGCTTACAAAAGTCAGCCATTTTTTAAACTTTCTACCGAAAGAATTAAATATTGTAATAAATGTACCTAATAAAATTTGGGGAAATTTTTAGGATCTGACTCGGACATGATATTGTAAATTTTTTCATATATTTGTTCTTTATTGGGTTTACTAAAATAATCTCCATCTGAGCCAAAAGGTGGCCTGTGTGCTTTTGCTGAAATTGTTGTTGGAGGGGCATCTAAATAATAATAAATATTTTGCTCATCAATTAATTGTTGAAGGATATAAGCAGAGGCTCCACCGGGAACATCTTCGTCTACAACTATTAACCTATTTGTTTTTTTAACTGACTCCAATATAATTTTTGGAACATCGAAAGGTATTAATGTTTGAATATCAATTACTTCTACTGATATTCTATTTTGTGCTAATTCTTTTGCAGCTTCTACTACAATTGGCAAAGTACTTCCATACGAAACTACTGTAATATCGTTACCAAGCATAATTGTTTCTGGAATACCTAATGCTACTGTGTAGTCTCCTAAATTAACTGGTAATTTTTCTTTTAGTCTGTAGGCATTAAGTCTTTCTATTACTAAGGCAGGATCATTACATTGTAATAAGGTGTTGTACATACCAGCTGCTTGTACCATATTACGTGGCACACACAAGTGAATTCCTCTAAAGGAATGTAGTATTGTACCTATTGGAGAACCTGTGTGCCATATTCCTTCTAAACGATGGCCTCTTGTTCTAATTATGGCGGGAGCAACTTGAACACCAGCAGAGCGATAGTGTAATGATGCTAAATCATCTGATAATATTTGTAGGCCATATAATAGGTAATCAAGATATTGAATTTCTGCAATTGGTTTAAAGCCTCTGAGTGACAAACCAATTGCTTGGCCTATTATGGTTGCTTCTCGAATACCTGTGTCAAATATACGATGCTCTCCATATTTTTGTTGGAGGCCTGCCATAGATTGATTTACGCCTCCTATTTTTCCTACATCTTCCCCAAATGCCACAAGGTTATCGTGTTTTTGAAAAGAAATATCGAAGAAACGGTTTAGTATTTGGTGACCAGTAATATTTTCGGATTCTTCGTTATATACTGGTTCAATTTTTTTTACGTGAGTATGAGCTGTTGAGGTTTCATTATATAAATGACTGCTATAAATTGCTGTGTTTTGCTGCAGTAAATCTTTTCTCCATTCTTTTAATATTTCAACCGCTGGGTTGGACGGCTCACTTGCAGCTATTTTTAAAATTTGAAAAATAGTTGACAATACATCCTTTCGAGCAAAATCGATAGTGTTTACTATTTGGTTTTGTAGACTTAGCATTTCATTTTTATAGCTGCTTGTTTCAGCAATTTCGCTAATAATATTAACCAACTGATTTCGCTGTATATTAATTGGTTCTATATATTCGTTATAAGCTACACTGCTAATTTCTTTTACGAGTGATCTTGCATTTTGTTCTATTTCTTCTAATTCTTTTTTTGTAGCAATATTATTTTCTAATATCCAATTTCTAAATTTTAAATTACAATCATATTTTTTTTCCCAAGATAATCTTTCGGCCGATTTGTATCGTTGATGAGAACCAGATGTACTGTGCCCTTGTGGTTGTGTTACTTCTTTTATGTGTATTAACGCTGGTCGGTGTGTGGCCCGAATTTTTGCGGCAGCGGTTTGATACAATTGAACTAAGCCACTATAATCCCATCCTTTACCTACGTAAATATCAATACCATTATCTGCTTCATTTTTTGTTTTAAAGCCTTCTATAATTTTTGAAATATCTGATTTTGCGATTTGGTATTCGGCTGGTACCGAAATGCCGTAACCATCATCCCATACGCTAATGCATAGGGGTATTTTTTGAACTGCGGTTGCATTTAAGGTTTCCCAAAACAGGCCTTCGGCACAACTGGCATCGCCAATGGTTGCAAAACAAATTTCGTTGCCGTTTTTTGTAAATTTGTTGGTATTGCTAATTTTATTATTTTTTCTATATAGTTTTGATGCTAAAGCTAGGCCAACAGAGCGAGGCATTTGGCTGGCAGTTGGCGCTAAATCGGCTGCTGTATTATACATTTTAGTTTGATCTAAAAACTGACCATTTTCGTCAACCAATGTATTAGAAAAGTGTGCGTTCATTTGCCTACCCATAGAATGTGGATCTTTTTCTTTTCTTGGATCTGAATATAATTGGGCGAAGAATTGCTTGTAAGTTACTAAGTTGGTTGCAAATGCAAAGGTTTGATCACGGTAATAGCCAGATCGCCAATCTCCTTTTTGAAAAGCCTTTGCCATTGCAATTTGTGCAATTTCTTTTCCGGCACCAAAAATGCCAAATTTAGCTTTACCTGAAAGCACAACTTTTCTACCAATTACGCTTACTTGCCTACTTTCGGCGGCCAGTTTATAATCGTTAAGAACGGTTTGTTTAAAGGTTTCGTACGTAATTTCGGATGCTTGTTGTTGTTTTAATGTATTAAAGCTGGCCACGTAGTTTGTATTTTAAGGTTTAATATTTAAAAGATACCAAGTTGGTATAGCATGATACAAAAGTAAGAAACGAGGGCCACTTTTTTTTTTGTTTTATTTGCTTTTGAATTGGTTGGTTTGCTTACAAGGGGGTGAAGCTTTTAAAATAGCCTCGATTGCAGCGTTTTCGTATCCCCTTAGGGTACGGAAGTAGCGGAAAGCGAGTGGCCCGTTTTTGTTATTTAGGGTTTTTCGCTTCATAAAATTATGTTAATGGTTAATAATTTCTAAATTCTTATTTTATATTCGATTAATCTTTAAAATAAATACCAAGTCTATAATAATTGTGTAATTTTGAAGTTCGTTTAAAAAAATATATCATAAAAATGAAAAAAATAATATTTAATTTATTGTTGGTAGGCTTAGTTGTTGGTAGCGCTACTGCACAAGAAAAAACAATTGAACAAGAGCCGAAGAAAAAATTATTTCAGAAAGCCAAGAAGCAAGTAAAAGAAATAACGACCAACGATAAGCCGATACAAGCAAAAGAAAAAGCAGTTGAGGCAACAGAAAACGCAGGTAAACAAAATACTGCGCCAACTGTTATTGGTGATATGAAAGAAGCACCGGTAGCGCCTGATGAAAATGCACCGGTATTTAAATTTATTGAAGAATCGTTTGATTTTGGTGGTGAAATTATTGATGGTGAAAAAGTAACGCACAAGTTTACTTTTACTAATGATGGTAAATCGCCATTGATAATAGAAAAGGTAAAAGCAAGTTGTGGTTGTACCACACCAGATTGGCCTAAGAAACCGATTGCACCAGGCGAAACTGGTGAAATTACAGCTACTTATAACTCAAAAGGTAGAATTGGTAAGTTTAATAAAGCGGTTAGAATTACCTCGAATGCTGCAACGCCAACCAAAGTATTGTACATAAAAGGTGTGGTAATAAAAGCTAAAGAAAATGAAGGTATGCCAACTAAAAAACCTAGTATAGTAGAAGAGTAAAAAGGTGCTTTTTTTAAGTAAAAGCTGTTAATTCGCCACGAATTAACAGCTTTTTTATTTTGGCTTAGCTTTCTCTTTGATAAATTTATTTTATCATCATTATTTATTGAATACCAACAAAAAATAATATTTTTACCTTTTTTAGTCAGTATTGACCTCATATTATTTTTAATAAACCATAAGCACAATATAAGTAGACATGGAATTATTACAAGATTTAGCCGAATTTTTAAAAATTGATATTAAAGACGAGCAGTCGGTTGATAATATTTTTTTGATGACACTTAAATATTTGGATAAAATTAAAAGCCAAGATTTTGAGTACGAATTAATGATACCGTTAAGAGGGATTTTGAATAAGTTTTCTAACTGTGCCGATTTTCATGGTGTGGAAGATATGGAGTTAAATGATGCTGTAAATGCATTTATTAATATTGTAAACCAAACAACTTACCAGCCTACCGAGGCAACACAGGGTAGTAATTTCAAAAATATTTTTGGTGGGCCACAAAAGAAAAACTTTTTTAACGAAACTAACGCACCTATATTTGAAAAGTTTCAACAGTTGTACAACTCTTTAATTGCCACCTATAATTTAGTAAAAGATGGCAAACCAAAATCGAGAGATTTAGAATTAGAAGGTTTTTACAACCCTAATAATGCCAATAAAGAAAAGGCGAAAAAGTTGATTATTGAGGCACGCAATCAAGTTGACCGAAATGACTCACTTTCGGAAAAATCAAAAAAAGCAATTACTGATTTTATTACAAAAGCATTAGTAGAATTTGAAAAACCAAACTCTAATTGGACGCTTATTTTTGGCCGTTTAAAAGAAGTAAATTCTGTATTAAATGCTTTGGGCTCTTTAGCTACCGGCATTAAGGGTGCTGATGCTATTGGTTTGGCCAAACAAAAAATTGAAGAAGCGGTGATGGTGATTGATCAAACCTCGGTAAATATTAACTACAAAACGATGAACCATATTTTTAAAATTGATGAAGGTAATTTAATGATTGATAGCCCAACTCCAAAATTATTAATTGAATCGGATGAGGATTTACCTAAAACAATAGAACCAATAATAAGCAAACCGAAAGTTGTAAAAGAAGAAGGTGACGACTAAAGTTTTTCAATTGAAAATTAATATTGTTAAAATACTGCTTAATAGTGCTTGGCTGTATTGCCTTTTTTCTATTGTTGCATGTAATTCTACCGATGCGCCTAAAAAAACAATTGTAGCAAAAGTAGGCGCAGTAAATTTATATTTACCAGAAATTGAAGCATTACAAATACCTTATAAAGACAAAAACGACAGTCTTGATTTTATTGACAAGTATATTGAAAATTGGGTAAAATCGCAATTGTTTTTAAATAAAGCAGATCAGTTTTTACCAAATAAACTAAAAGAAATTGACCGACAAATTGAAGACTACCGCAAAAGCTTATTAACTTTTAATTACGAGCAAGAGTTGCTTACAAAAAACGTAAATTCTAAAGTTTCTAAAGATGAAATAACAAGTTATTACAACACCTATAAAAATAATTTTAAGCTAGCTGAAAGCATTATTAAAATTAAATATCTGGTTCTTGAAAGTGATATTATAACTTTAGACAGTATTAAAGCATGGATAAAAGCCGATGATATAATAGCGCAAGAACAGTTTGAAAATACTGCCATTTCGTTTGCCAGTAACTTTAGCTTAGGTAACGAATGGTTAAGCTACGAAGGCTTTAAAGATAAACTGCCCAAAGGTATGAAAAAAGGCAATTTATATAAAAAAAATAAGTTTGTGGAGTACGGTAATGATGATTTAATGTATTTATGCAAAACAATGGATTTTGGTAAAAAAGGAGATGTTGCGCCACTAGAATACAAGCGACAAGATATTGAGAAAATTATTGTTAATAAGCGCAAAATAGCTTATTTAAAAAGAATAAAAGACAAAATTTACAATGACGCCATCAGCAAAAATGATTTCGAAATTTATGATCTTAATAAAAAATAGATATTGTATTACCATATTAATATGCCTTAGTTTTGGTGTTTTTAATAAAAGTTTTAGCCAAAATGTTGACAAAATTGTGGGCATAGTAGGCGATAAAATTGTTTTAAAATCTGATGTTGACATACAAGTGCGTCAATTAACTACGCAAGGCACACCCGAAGAAGGACTTTCTTGCAATTTATTTGAAGAACTAATGCTTCAAAAACTACTGTTAAGCCAAGCTGAAGTTGATAGTGTTTTAGTTACTGAGGATGAAATTGAAGGTGAATTAGAACAAAGAATTAGATATTTTATTGGTTTGTTTGAAGGCGATCAAGATAAGTTAGAAGCTTATTATGATAAATCTATTTTGCAAATAAAAGACGAGTTTAGAGCGCAAATACAAGAACAATTGCTAAGCAGAAGAATGCAACAACAGGTAGTTACCGCAGTAAAAGTTACGCCTGCCGAGGTAAAACATTTTTTTGAAACCTTACCTGCCGATAGTTTACCTTTTTATGATGCCGAAGTTGAAATGGCGCAAATTGTGATAATGGCCGAAGTAAGCGACGAACAAAAACAAAAAGCAAAAGACGAGTTAAACGAATTAAAAAAACGTATTTTAGAGGGAGAAGATTTTGCTACACTTGCTGTAGTTTATTCTGATGATACCGGCAGTGCCACTAATGGAGGCGATCTTGGTTTTATGTCGCGTGGCGAATTGGTAAACGAATTTGCTGCTGCCGCTTTTAACTTAGAAAACGGCGAAGTAAGCGACATTGTAGAAACCGAATTTGGTTTGCATTTAATACAAATGGTAGAACTACTTGGCGAAAAAGCCAACCTCAGGCACATTTTATTACGACCAGAAATTACCAGTTTCGATTTAGAAAAAGCAAAAGCCAAATTAAATGATGTACGCAACAAAATATTAACCGATTCTATTAGCTTTAACCAAGCGGTTGACAAATACTCTACCGATAAACAAACCAAAAACAATGGTGGTAATATTGTTAACCCGCAAACTGGTAGTGCCACTTTTTTATTAACTGAATTAGATGGCTATTTAAAACCTGTTGCCGATACCCTAAAGGTTGGCCAAGTATCAAAACCAGTTACCTTTAAAAATGAACGTGATAATAGTTTAGGCTATCGATTAATAAAAATAAAACGTTTAAGCAAATCACATAAAGCAAATTTAAAAGATGATTACGAACGCATAAAAGGGGCTGCTGAAAGCAAAAAACAGCAAGCAGCTTTAGAGGATTGGATTGCTAAAAAAGCACCAGATACTTATATTTTTGTAGATGATAGTTTTATTGATTGTGCGCAAAGCCGAAAGTGGATTAGTAACTAAAACCGTTTTTTAATCCAAAACTTTACTAGTAAAAAGCCACCAATTGCGCCGCCGAGGTGCGCAAAGTGTGCCACACCGCTACTCGCATTGCTAAAACCCATATAAACATCAAACAGTATTAATAAAAGTACAAAATACTTTGCCTTTAAAGGTATTGGTGGAAAAATGAGCATTAATACAGAGTTAGGAAACATCATACCAAAACCTACTAAAATGCCATAAACTGCGCCCGAAGCCCCCAGCATAACCGAGTTAAAACTACCAAAACCAACATAAGGCATTAGTGCATAAAAAACACAAGAAATTAACCCACAAATAATGTAAAAATTTAAAAACTTTACCGATCCCCATATATTTTCCAATTCTTTACCAAACATCCATAAGGCATACATGTTAAATAATAAATGCCAAATACTGCCGTGCATAAACATGTAGGTAAATATTTGGTGCGGGCTAAAATAACTTTCAGGGCCGTAGCCCCAATGCCAAAAAGCCAACCACCTGTCTAAATCAACAATGCCTTGGCTACCCAAAACTATTTTGGCCAAAAACAAAATACCATTTATTATCAGCAGGTTTTTAACTACTGGTGGCAACATATTAAACTGTGTTCTACTTTGCATATTTGGCCTGTAATATAAGTTAGAAATAAAGGTAGCGCAACAATTTTAGAAAGATTACTAAAATAATATACTCCATCAATAATTATTTATTAAAGTTGAGTTGGTTATGCTTAATTAAAAGTTCACAGTCCATTCAGGTTTAAATCCATCATCTTCAATTTTATCCGTATCTTTCGCCTATGTTGGCAACAATTTCTATCAAAAACAAAAGCTATTCAATTAATTTAAATGAGGCAATTGATTTATCAATAACCATAAAACATGGCAAAGAAAACCCCAACTGTTTTTGGTCGCCTTACCCTTGGTTCGAAGCTTACCAAGCGGGCAGTTTTATTGGTTCAACTTTAAAAGATGCGCCAGTAAATTTTTTCAATATAAAATTAAACCCACACGGCAGTTGCACACATACCGAATGTGTGGGCCACATTGCCAAAGAACAATACACCATTAACAACTGCCTAAAAACCAACTGGTTTAAAGCCTTATTAATAACTGTAGAACCCCAAAATATTGATGGTGATTTAATTATTACCGAAAGCGACATCAAAACAAAACTCGAAAATTTAGAAGCAGATACCGAAGCATTAATAATACGTACCTTACCAAATGCAACCAATAAACTCACTCAAATATATTCTGGCACCAACCCACCTTATCTGCACGTAAATGCTATGGATTTTATTGTACAAAAAGGCATACAACATTTTTTAATTGATTTGCCCTCGGTTGATAGAGAAGAAGACAAAGGCGAATTACTTTCGCATCACAAATTTTGGAATTACCCCGCTTATAAAACCACCTATACCCAAAAACACATTGCACAAGTGCGCCAATACAACACCATTAGCGAGCTGCTTTACATACCCAATAAAGTTGTGGACGGTTATTATTTTCTCAACCTGCAAACCATAAACCTTCAGTTAGATGTTAGCCCAAGCAAGCCATTAATTTACACCATATTATAAACTTAAAACAGATAAAAATCTCTTTCATTCTTTTTTTTTTGAAGCGAAACCAATTAGCTCGCAAAAACGGTAGTCTTGCCATACACTCCAAGTCCTCGCCTTCCGTTGGTCGGCTGTGGGCTTTCCGTTACTGTCAAGGCTATTTCAAAAACTTTGCCCTGCCGTCCAAAACATCTTAAAAAAAAACATTTAAACCTTTTATACAAAAAACAAAGCATTGTAATAAATTTTATAGGCTAATGCTTACTTTTGTTTTATGAGCAAGGTTACCGAAGAAGAAATTTTTGCGAAATGGGATGCAGGAGATACCAAAGAAGAAGCATTTAAGCTATTGGTAACCGCCTACCAAGAAAAGCTATATTGGCATATACGCCGCATGGTACATTTTCACGATGATGCAGATGATGTAGTACAAAACACCTTTATAAAGGTTTGGCGTAATTTAGATAAGTTTAAAAGGCAAAGCAAACTATACACCTGGCTATATAGAATTGCTACCAACGAAAGCTTAACCTTTTTACAAAAGAAAAAAAGAAAAGGTACCGTAGCTATGGAAACCAAAGATTATGATTTAAGTGCCGACCTAAAAGCCGACCCTTATTTTGATGGCAATGAAATACAATTAAAATTACAACAAGCCATTGCCATTTTGCCCGAAAAACAAAAAGCCGTGTTTAACCTAAGGTATTTTGAAGAAATGAAATACGATGAAATGTCGGAAGTGTTAGACACCTCGGTAGGCGCATTAAAGGCCAGTTACCACCATGCTGTAAAAAAAGTGGAAAAATTTTTGAAAGAAGATTAAACTTATACCACTAACAAGCATCAATAAATAAGCTGTGAATAATAAAAACGAAATATTAGACGAATTAAAAACGTTGGCACCAAGCTTAGCTGGTATAGCAAAACAAAATTGCTTTACCATACCCAAAAATTATTTTTTGCAAGGCATGCCAAAAGTAAGTGCAGTTGCTGATATTTTGGAGGAACAAGCCACCAAAATACAAAACGACTTTATGTACTTAGATTTGATGTCAGAAATTTTGGCAGACAATTTTGCAGACATTGCAAATGTTGAAGTTTTTAAAGTACCTAAAAATTATTTTGAAACATTAACCGAAAATGTTGTGGCTTACAAAAAAGCAAAATTAGCAATTGAGCCTAATGTTGAAAGTGCGGTTGCATTAGATGCTTCATTTCAAACCAACAAATATGCGGTACCCGAAAATTACTTTGACGAGTTGTCTCAAAATATTTTAGCAAAAGTAACTGTAGCAGACCTTTCGGCATTTGAAAAAGCAGTAGAAACCCAGTTAAACGAAACCGTTTTTACGCTACCTAATAATTATTTTGACAAGCTACCTCAAAGCATCTTAAACAAAATAAAAACACCAGAAAAGAGTGCTAAAATAATTTTTTTACAAAAGGTTAGAAATGCATTAGCGATAGCAGCTACTTTAGCTTTGTTTGTTGCTGGTGCTTGGTTTTTAAATTTAGATAAAACAGATGCTACCAACACCCAAAGCATTAACCAACAAATAGCCCAGTTAAGCACAGAAGAAGTAAAAGCTTATATTGCCTCAAATGCTTACCTGTTTGAAAGCGAAATATTAGCAGAAGATTTGATGGAAGAAGATAACAAAAACTTATTTTGGCAAATGGACTTAAATGCTGATGAGTTAGATTACTATTTACAAAATATAGAAGAATACAATTTAAATATATAACAATGAAAGTACAATTGATATTTAAGACTTTACTAATAGTTGCGGTGGCAATAGTTACTTTTAGTGCAAGCAGTTTAGCACAAAATACAAAGCAAATAGAAAATGTGAAAATTGGTTTTATTACCAACGAATTAGATTTAGATGAAAAACAAGCTCAGCAGTTTTGGCCTGTTTACAATAAGTACGAGGGGCAGCTTAAAAGCCTATACAAAAAAATACAAAAGAATGACTTGGGTGCAGAAGAAGCAATGAATATTGAAACTGATGTTTTAAATGTAAAAAAGAAAAGAATAAATGCTTTGAAAGATATTTTATCTAAAGATCAGCTGAATAAATTAGTAAATGCAGAAAAAAAGTTTACTCGAATGATACTTAACAAATTGAAAGAGTAGAAATAAAAATGTAATAAAAAAAGGGGCTTCGATTTTGAAGCCCCTTTTTTATTGTAACAATATTGACACCAAACAACGAGATTTTAAATTTTGACCAGCGTGAAAATTGTTATGAGTATTTTTATTTTTTTTATCAATTTTGTATTTATAAATCAAGTTTTTCGACTGTGGAAATTTTAACGAAAAATACTCAATTACAAAAGGCAAATTCAAATTGTAAGATGTATCAATATCCTTGTTTATTAACTCCTTATCATTACAGTACTGAATAACCAGTTTCATATCGTTTCTTAATATGTGTAAAGGAGGAAATTTTTGTTTCTTATTTTACCATTCCATCAAATCAGTATCATTTTTTGGGGTATTACATTTTCGGCACGCCAATACTAAATTCTCTCCGCTATCTTTTCCTCCTTTATTTTTCGGAGTAACATGGTTAAGTTGTAGGCTTCTCGTTTTACCGCAATAAACACAGCACCTATCAGCGTTTAATTTAGATTTCTCATCGTAAAATAAAAACCGAGAATTTATATTACCTAACAGCTAACCCTTGTATAGTTTTGCTCTAATTGAGTATAAAACAAAGTCAAATATTTTCTTTTTTATAATGATGGTTATAGCGTCTTTTTTTCTAATTTTAATTCCTTAATAAATTGAGAGGGCGTTGTGCCAAATTTTTCTTTAAATATTTTTGAGAAGTAGCTTTTATTAGTTAACCCTATTGAGTACACAACATCTGAAATATTATTTGTAGGATCTTTTAAAAGTTCTATCGCCCGTTCTAACCTAATGTTTTGCAAATAAGAATTAAAGGTGGTATGATAACCCATCTTAAATAAAAACTGAACACGCTTTTCATTGGTAGCAAATTGTTTTTCAAAGGTTTTCATGGTAATGGCTTCTCTAATGTTCTTTTCGATATATTGGGTCATTTGTTCTAACAGTTTAAAATCAGTAAAATTGATTTTTCTATTTAATGCTAATTTTGATTTATCCTTATAAAACTGATCCCATTGCAAGGCCAACATTTCATAACATTTTCCTTTCTTATAAAAAATATCTGCTAATTCGGTTTCTCTACCTTCTAATAGTTCTGTAATAATATTGTGGATAACCAAGCTATAAGCGCCTTTATGATAAAATTTTTTACTGCCGTGGTTATCCATCAATACTTCGGATAGTTTGGCAGAATAATTTGTGGGTAGTTTTTCTAATTTTGGAAGAAACACGTTTCGGTCAATTTCTATGCTGCAAATTTTAGTTTTTTGGCTATCCCTAAATTTTAAGATATGTCCATTCTTTTGAGCACTTGCTACAATTATATTTTCGTAAGTTTCTATTTCGTGTACTTCATTTGCTAATTCAAAGCCGTGGGTAAAATTTCCTTCTTTGCAATGTATAAACTTCATGGGGTGCACCTCTGCCAAAGTAAATTGAATGGTCATTTTTTTATGAAAATAACAATCATAATTCAGCAACCCGAATCCTCCGCCAAAGTCAATACCACTAATTTGGCCATAGCCAATAGTACTTGGAATGTTTACCGTATAAAAATTGTAATTTACTTGAAAGTCAACATCAAATTCAGCAGCAATGTTTTGAATGACCCTATGAATGGGCAAAGACGAAACTGTTATTTTATTCATATAAAAATTAAGAATATTTATAGTTTAATAAAATAAATGTAGTCATACTATATATTAAATCCATTATAATAGTCAATTAAAAAAGAAGATATTATCTAATATATTGTTAATTTCTTAAAAAATTCCATTATACGTCAAAAGTTGTTCGGTTCTGTGTTAAAGTCACCCATTTATTTCTCACATATTTGTGGTTCAAAAAGAAACACTATCAATTATATAGTGCAATAATTTCTTAAAATAATCTTGCACATTTGTTTGCTCCTTAAAAAATAGGCGCGCAAAATATAATAACTAAATACTTTCTAAACATTCAATTCATTATTCATCAAAATAAACAACATATATATATGACTAATTTTAAAACTCTATTTACCGTTACCCTTCTGTTGTACTCATTTACATTATCAGCACAGGGCGTTGGTTTAGCAGAACTCAATTTAATGCCTAATTTTTTAATTACTATACTTGCAGGTGTGTTATTATCCTTCGGTTTTCAATTTTTGTTAACAGCTCTTTCAGTTGCTTTAGGTGTAACTTCAACCAGTAATTTGAAAGAAGAATGGGTAGAAAATAAATACAGTATTGATGATGATGATGATGATGATGATAGTAAGGATGATCATAGTTCAAATATTTCAATGGGTGTAAAAATAACTGCTGCCTTAGGCGTGTGGAATATTTTAACGGTTGCCCCTTCACTTTTTGCAGGTACTTTTTTGGCATTAATGCTTACCCCCATTGATAGCCTAATAGTTAATATAGCTCTGGCATTGGTAATTTGGGCCGCTTTTTTTATGTTACTTTTCTATTTGGAGAGTCGCATGTTAGGTACCCTTATTGGCGGTTTAATAAATGCTGCTGTGGCAGGTTTAAAATCAACCGGAAGTGCCATTCAGTCTATCGTTACTCCTTCGCCACAAAATCAAATTCAAAATGTGGCCAATAATACTATTGAGAAATTTAGACAAGAAATGACCTCAACCTTTGATACGGATAGCATTGTTAGTACCTTAAATAAATATGTAAAGCAGCTATCAAACAACGTACCCGAATACAGTACATTAAAAAATGATTTAAAAGAAATTGCGGCACTTTCTTCTTCCTCTAACTCCTCTAAAAGTAATTCGCCTGCAAAATGGACGGCTATTCAAACCACTATTCAATCGGTTTTAAATGCAGACGAAAACAAATTTACCCAAAAAGGTAAAGATAAAGCAAAGCAATTAAACGACTTACTTGCTGAAATGAAAGCAGCTTATAGTGGTTCAGATAGCACTAAAGAAGGTGTGCAAAATGTATTAGCGGCATCTCCTGTTGATGAAGAAAAAGTAAATAACTACTTTACCAAAATACAAAACTTTTTTCGAAAAGCTACACCCGATAATATGGAATGGGACACCATGAAAAAAGAGTTGAATACCATTTTAGATGATCCTTCGAAGGCTGTAAGTGGTTTACGTGAAAAAATGAATGAGCTTGACCGAGCTGCGGTAATCGAACTGTTAGAGAAGAATACATCGCTTGACAAGGCTCAAATTAACAATTATGCCGAACAAGCAGAAAGCCTGTTAAAACAAGCAAAAGAAAAATTAAATTTAAATAATACAGACCTTTCATTTGATAAATTATTGAAGCGTTTTGAGAACAATGTTGCTAATTTTATCAATAGTACCGATGATTCGAGGTTGGATTATACTCTATTAAAAAATGATTTTTCAAGGGCCATCAATAATCCTGCTGAGAGCTTAAAAATTGTAAAAAACAGGTTAAATACCTTTGATCGAGATACTCTGACTTCTATTATAACGAATACCAGATTGATTGATAGAGCGGATATAAATGATGTTGTTCAAAGTGTAGAAGATGCCAGAAATGAAGTGATAGAGCAAGTGAAAAACATTGAAAGTACTGCCCGATCATCTATGAAAAATATGGAACGGAACGCAGTAATTAAAGCGGAACACGTTAGAAAATCTGCTATTTCGGCCGCTTGGTGGCTTGTTGCTACCATTGTAATTGCAGCAGCAGCAGCAGTAGCAGGCGCATTGGTTGCTGTTTAATATAGCTAAACTATGCAATTAAATTAGCCAAATTTCATAAAAACAATTACTGTTATATAATTTTTTAAACATTTTAGTTTTAAACAATACAACTAAGTGATAAGTAAGAAATAGATAACCATATAAATACGAATGAACTACCACATAACTTAGCAAATTAAATTAATTTTGTGAGGTACTGTTGTAGCAAATGAGTAACTAATTTATAAACAATATTACTTTTAAATTGATTAGAAATAGGTAAAGTGTTGGCCACCATAAGCCAAACTTAATAAACCATTTCAATAAAAAATTTAAGAGGCATTAAAAAATTAAACTTTAAAAAGATGAAAAATTTACAAGATTTATTTGAACATGAACTAAAAGACATGTATTCAGCTGAAAAGCAATTAATAGAAGCTTTACCTAAAATGATAGAAACAGCTTCTAACGAAAAATTAGCCGAGGCGTTTTCAGATCATTTGAAAGAATCAAAAGATCATTTAAATACTATTGAAAGTATTTGTAAAGATTTGGGCATTGAGCCAGGAGACATGAAATGTAAAGCTATGGCCGGCCTTGTAAAAGAATGTGAGGGGATGATTAAAGAAGATGCTTCGCCTGCAGTAAAAGATGCCGGACTAATTGCGTGCGCACAAAGAGTGGAGCATTATGAAATTGCTGGATATGGTACTGCTTGTCAATTTGCCAAAACGCTTGGGCATAAAGATATTGCCAAAAAATTAGACGATATTTTAGACCAAGAAAGAAATGCGAATGACCATTTAAACGACTTAGCTGTTCATGGAATAAATGAAGCTGCAAAAGAAAATGAATAGGCAATATTACACCGTGGAAACCTTAGCTTATAGCTAAGGTTTTTTTTTATCTTATAATTAGTATAATTTTATTTATTGTATGATATTATTTTTAATGTAATTTATTAAGCACATTACTTCGTATACCGCTCATTACTCCTAAAATAAACGCCTTCTTCCACTTTTAATTTATAGTTTTTCGCCATACTGGTTTAGTAATTCATATACGTAACTGTAGCTAAAATAAATATTGGTAGCGGTAATATAGTGGCATTACAAATGCCTGCTTTTGTGGTTGTATTGAAAATGCGGAGAGATTTTAAAGTTTGCTGAGCGTGATGATAATAGCTTTTTAATCTTCTTTTGGTGCAATAGCCCATTTACCGATTTTGTAGAGCCCTACACGAAATTCAGCATTATTTGTTGGCTTATCCCCAATTATAATAGCGTGCGCCCTGTTGTTAGGTAGTCCATCAATAATAGGATTGTTATAAATAGGGTCATGATTAACTGATTGAGTTGGACTAACATCTTTTCGTATTTCACCAACATTCATTTCCCAAATATAAAATAGATTTGGATTTTTTAAAGTTCCATCTTGTTTTTTTTGTGTACCAATTAATTCACGAGAAGTTTTAGGAGTACAATATTTTGACCAATCAGAGGATAAATTATCTCCATCTTTTGGAGTGTTTTTAAAGGCTGAAGAACTTGGCTTACCATCTTTATTACTTATGAAAGTTTGATGAATTCTAATATATAAATCATAGATGTTATCAATAAATTCAATTTTCCACATTTAAGCCAATTTTTGCATCCAAAAGGTCAAATCTTTATTTATTGAATTGTAATCAATAAACCCCTTTATAATAGTTTTACTTTTGGAATCTTCCCCGTAATAATGAATGTCTAATTTTTCAGTACTTAAAATATTAATTAATAAGATGTAATTTTCATTTCTCCACTCTAAATCAATTGAACCGTCTTTGGCCAGATTAATTTCTGGATAGTCAATTGAAATATTATGAGAGACTAAAACCTCATTTGCATACCTTACAAGAAACTCAATAGCACGTGTATAGGTTATAGGTTTGCACGGAAGAGCACCATCTTCATCCCAATCATCTTTTAAATCTAAAATTGATTTAGATGATTGTATAGCCTTGTGAACAGAAGTTAATTTCCTATTGAGTAAAAATGTTTTCTGAAAAACATCAACGGTTAAATGAGTTTTAACCCAAACTGCTTTATCTTCTTTAATTTTTTTTCTCGTTAATAAAGGCCAAGGCTCAAAATCTTCTTTGGGAGAGGGTATTATATCTTTGTTATTATTAAAATCAATAGTAGGCCATAAAGAAACCTTTTCTTTAAAACCTCTTGAAGATTGTATTAACTTTTGGTCTTGACTATAATTTTCAACCATTTTGTGCAGATTTAAAGTATGAATTTTAAATTTTCTTTATAATCATTTCTTATCAGTTCATCTTTCAAGATGGATTGTTCAATTTGATGTTTTAATTTTTTTAAATCATTTAAATCCAAAGCTAAATGAAGTTCTTGAACCTCTGAATTTCTTTCAAACTCTAAATAAAGTTTATGTAAAATTATACCGATTCTATTCTTGTCAGCAATTTCATCATCAAATACCAATCTAATATCAGTAAAAATTTTAGATTTCCCAAGATTATTTTCATTATACAATGAATTTCTTCTCGATTTAACATAAAGCTTAAGATTTTTATAATTTGATAAAATCTTTACTAAATTGCCTGTTAATCTTTTATTATTAGTTTTCTTAGAACCCGTGAGTTCAAAATAAGATTCCGTTAAATTATTCGCTATATCTTGAAAATTTACTTCATCATATTCAATCAATCTACTAAAACTCAACATTGTTTGAAGTAGTAAATCGCCTTTAGAATAACCAACCAAATCATTTAGCTCATTAGCAAGTGTTTCTAAATCTTCTCCAACATTAAATGAATTTACAAATTCGATTACTTTATCAATTTCAGCATTATTTAATTCAGATATAATTTTAAACCCAGGATAAACTCTTTCAGGAATACTTATAGTTGCCATTTTTAAATTTTGTTACGCATTAAAGATAAAATTATTTGAAAAATAAGCAATATTTGAAAAATTTAAAAACTATAATTCTATCAATTACTTACTTTATTAACTATCTTACTTTTAAATTATTGTCAATATGTTCATAGGTAAGAAAAGATAAATTTTCTATATAAACTAACAAGACTAATCTCTTTTAACCGTTTAAAACGTTTGTTTTAGTTGATAAACGTTAAGTCTCCAAATTATTTTATCTAAAATTTTAACCTCCACTTCGAGCTATAGCACGAATGAAAAGACTTCCAACGCCCCACCGCTGCCCGAAAAATAGCCCCGATTGGCGCGGTTATACCATTTTTGCGTAGGCAATTGCAGCGTTGGCAAAATGGTATTTGAGCAGAAAGCGGGACCTAAAGTCAATTCGAGCAATTCTGTTACGCTTCAAAAAAACAACATTTTCATCTAATAAATAGCAATAATAAACAACCTTCTCCTATTTTTATTTTATAGCTTTCTGCCATAATGGTTTAGTAGTTTATATACGTAAATGTAGCTAAAATAAACATTAGTAGCGGTAATATAGTAGCACTACAAATGCCTGCTTTTGTGGTTGTTTTGAAGAGGATGATATTAAGATAGCGGTTAACATTAACATTAAAATATAACACCGCAATGGCAGAAAGACTAAACGGTAAAATACAAAAAACTTAAACAATCAGCAGAGGTAACCGAACCTTTGAGGGCTTTAGAAGTGCCGTTTTATTCTTTCACGGCTGACCTGACTTACATCCAAAAAAATTATAAACCTTAATAAAGATGGTGGTAGAACCAATTTTTTATTTATTTTTACTATCAAAAGCTTAAAAACCAGTTGATGAAACATCTGCAACCTACATTTTCTACTTCTAAAATTGAGAAATTCAGTTCTGCTATAGCTCATCAATACCATTATTAAATTAAACCAACATTTTATATATGAACACTATTTTATTAAAAACATCAATACTGCTATTTTGCATATTGTTTGTTTGTAAAGTATCCTTAGCAAAGGATGAAACTGTTAAAGTTAAAACCTTTCTCGTTATTTTTGAAGAAAAAGATAGATTTGAACCAAACAGTTTATGGGAAAAAGACTTCATTTTAAAGTTTCAATGGGAACCCGAAGGACTTTATGTAATTACAAAACTTGAAGTCATAAAAAATCAATTGGATGATGTTTTTCAAAATTTAAATGCTGTTTATTCAATTGAAAATTCCAATATTAGAGAACTACCTAAAAAAATGTTCCATAAGCATTATTAATTAAAAAAATATCTGTAATGAAAAAGACTTTAACAATTTATTTACTATTACTACTATCAATTCCAATTTTAGCTCAACCTCCTGAATTTGATTATACACCAAACAATATTTCTGGAGGTTTAATAGCTACTGTACAGGTAAATGGAATACCAGCGTCAGACTTGGACTATATTGCCGCATTTGATGAAGATAATATTTGTGCAGGTGCTGTTCAGTTATTAGCGTATTATGGGCAAACATTTTGCAACCTTCAAATTTATGGAGACGATCCTTCAACTCCTGATGTTGATGAAGGCGTTAATACGGGAGAAACTTTTACATTAAAGCTATGGATAGCCGCTACAAATCAAATTTTAGATAACCCCTTAGGTGTGCCTGCAGTTACTGGATGGAATGATAGTCTTAATGGTGCCCCAATTGAAGGTTATAACTTTTCAGATAACGTGGTTTTAAATTTTACAACCGGCGCACCAACTCCTGGTGATGAATGCATTGACCCTATTCCATATCCAGGCAATGTAGTAAACGGTACTTGCGTTGCTGGTTATGATTTTTCAATTTTTGGAGATTCGGGCCAAAGCCCATTACCTACTTGCGATTTTGGCGGTGATGCTTATGCTTGGTTTAGCTGGACTGCTCCAATAATATCAGCAGCAGGAGAGCCAATAAATTTAAATTTTGATGCTGGCTATTGTGATATAGGTATTGAATTTTATTCTACAGATTGCTTAAGCCCTGCAAGTAATTGTTTATCAAACAACAATGGTTTAGTAACAGGGTTGGTACAAGGTGTTGATTATTTAATACAAATTTGGGATGATGGGCCAGGAGATTTTAGTTGTGATTTTTGTTTATCACTTGCCCCACCACCACCACCAAATAATGAATGTACAGGCGCAACTCCTTACCCTGGTGATGTAGTAAACGGCACCTGCGTTACTGGTTATGATTTTAGCCAATATACTGATAGTGGCTTAAGCCCATCTGCTACTTGCGATAGTGGAGATGCAACAGGCTGGTTTACTTTTACTGCACCAATAATATCTGCAGCTGGTGACCCCATAACTTTAGAGTGGGATCGAGGAATAAATTGTAGTATTGGTATTGATGTTTATGAAACAGATTGCAGCACTCTTGTACCTGCATCTTGTTTAAATAATACAAATGGTTTGCTAACAAGCTTTATACAAGGCAATAATTATTTGTTGCTCATTTGGGATGACAGTGACGGAAGCAGCAATTGCGATTTTTGCTTGGCTATTCCTGTAATTGATGGATGTACTGATACAAATGCCTGCAATTTTACGCCTCAGGCGAGTGTTGATAATGGTTCTTGTCGTTATATTGGTGAAATATGTGACGATGGAAACCCCGCAAGTGAAAATGATATGATTAATAGCGATTGTGCTTGTGCCGGTACTTTTCCACCTGGTTGTAACGATATTATTTCAAATGGCAGCTTTGAAACAGGAGATTTCACCAACTGGATTTTTACAGATTTATATGATCCTTTTTTTCCAAATTCTGTTGATTGTTATGGTAATTTCAATACTGGTTTTGGCTTTAGCGACATTAATCCATTAACAGGTGGCTGCATGGCAGTAAATGGTTTTGATGGTAATGGACCTGGTTTTATAACCTTACATCAAGAAGTAACTATTGCTACAAATGCTAACTCAGCCGATTTTACATTCTCTTGGTGGGTAGCTTATGATTTAATGGGATTTGGTGCAAATCTCAACCGTCTATTTGAAGTACAGGTGCTACCTGTTGGTGGTGGTGCGCCATTAGCCATACCATATACTTTTACTGCTATGGCAGGCACAGTTGAAACAGGTACCGGATGGAATAATGTAACGGTAGATTTATCTGCCTTTTCAGGCCAATCAATTTGGGTTTGTTTTGTTGAAACTATACCAGAAAGTTTTACCGGCCCAGCGCAGTTAGCTATTGATGAGGTAAGCCTAGTTGTTTGTACCAATATTTGCGAAGAAGCAATAAACGGGGGCATTATTGTGGCTGATCCAGAATGTGATGTTAGCGGAATAGATATTACTATTTTTGCTCCAGATGGCACTTCAATAATTGTTACTACCGATACTAACGGTATCTTCTCTGTTTCGGGCGGCCCATTTCCTTGTGGGGATTATACGGCTGCATTTACCGACCCTGCAAGCCTTCCGGTATGTTTCACCACAACAGGTGCAACAGATCCAATTATATTTACCGTTGATGGCGAAGGTAATGGTGATGACGGTCCATTCTTCTTTGCAAATCCAGAAATACCAACCTTATCACAATGGGGTTTAATTTCATTAGCATTATTATTAATGATTTATGGGGCATTAAAGCTTCATTCAACTACCACAGTAATAAGGTTGTTATCCAAAATATAGCACTTAATTATAATGTAAAATTTCAAAAAAGCAATCATAAATACTGGTTGCTTTTTTTTATCAACCCAACTTTGTATCGGTTAAAAAATAACTTCACGAACGCTAAATATATTTGGAAATAGACTCAGATATATGGTTATTGAAAATTTGGAAATAAAAAAGCAGTTTTACAAAAGTTTAATTGAGCGACAACGAAGACAATATTGCGGTCAACTAGTTCAGTTTACGTTTGTTAATTAAAAAACTCATAACACTTGCTGTTTTACGTCAAACGATACTTTTCGACCACAAAAATTAGGCTTTATATATTCTTCAAATTTAGGAATGTTTAGTATGGTATCGAAACAAATATTTAGACGTGATTCAACATTCTGCATTACAAAAGTGGGGTAAAAGGATTATAGTTTTTATGCAAATACGGAGCTGTGCTAAGCTGACCTATTACACTTTCTACTTCCGCATAACTTGAAAGATTTAATTTTTCAATTACCACACCTGACATTTGAGCTAATGCATCTATCTTATTTAGCCCCGTTCCTCCAAGTGCACTCCACATTAAAATTAATTGATCATTAAGTAAGTAATGCAAATATGCAAATTCGATTTCCTCAATATCCTTCATGTTTCCGATTTTTGAACCTTTAATTCTATCTGCATAATCACTATAAGCAAGGCCTCCTATAATAGTCTCTGGCTTATTGTTAAGAAGATTTATAAGTTTTGGTTGCGTAGCTTTTGCTTTGTCAGAATATTTAAACAATAGTTCTTTAAAACCTATAAAAGCATCTTTCCACAATATTTTTCTACCACCAAATAGTTTTGTCTGAAAAGAGTTCTGAATATCGTCCCACATAAACGAGGTTGTATATTTTCTGTAAAATAAATTTAGTAGCACTTTTTCGCAGTATTTATCTTTGTTATATCTAATCCTCCAAGTGGTCAGGTTATTCATACCTTCGTTAAATTGATGATTTACGTCTATTCTCATAAATTCTGTTTTTATTGTGCAAAACTTATTTATTCACACAATTACGGATATATCTACATACTAAGGCAACAAAAATAACATTTTTTAATATTCAAACCTTATAACGTTTTATACCCTTTGAAAAAAACTAAAATATTTAAGCAACCAAACCAATAAAGTCTTATCTTTAAACTCAGCTTTTAAATAATTTAAATAAACCAAAATGAGTTGGCAAAATTATATTTCAACAGAACATAAAGTATTGTATGGTAAACCAACTATAAAAATACACGCATTTCAGTTGAACTGATATTAGATAAATTTTCAGCAGGTGAAAGTATGGACGATTTGTTAGCCGCTTACCCAAGGTTAAGTTAAAAGGCTATTTATGCTGCTTTGGCTTTTGCTTCAGAAGTGATAAAAAACCAAAAAGTATATGCGGTTGCCTCTTAATAATTAATATTTAGCAGATCTAATTATACAATTTTAATTATAATCATTCTAACAAAATTTGGGTGGTTGTGATACAAAAATTTCAAGCTGTAGCCCAAATGAATTTTTAGCTAACGTTATGAGCTTTTTTCCTCTTTTTCTTTAGTTCTTCAATTTGTTCTTTTATATAAGTACTTTGTCTTTCAGAGGGCATATCCAAAATTTCTGAACTTAACTGATCGCGTATTTCGCGCATCATTTTAACCATATTTGGCTTAACTGTTATTGTTTCCATAATCAAATATTTCTTTTGGTGTTCTAATTTCTAAAGTATTATATCCTTCTCTTAAGTTGATTGAATTATAACCTCTTATTCTTTGAAGGTTGACAATATGTTTGAAATTCCAACTCACTAATACGTCAACATTATTGGTTGTTGCAATTGCGATGTGTTGACAATCTGCCAAGCTTGTTCTGCCAACAACTTTCTCGTCAATATATTTTTGAGCCAAATGCTTAGCTTTATCCGTTAGTTCGACTTTTCTCAAATTTATTAGTGATTCGTAAAAGTCAACAATAAAACCGGGTGCACGATAAATTTCAATCTCCAATATGTCAGATACAATTATCTCTGTCTCTTGTTTTATTAAATTGTCAAAAAAAGGAATTGTATCAGCACTAAACTCTGTGTCGAAATAACCTCCAAAAACCGAAGTGTCAATAAATACCGTTTTTATCACAGCTTAAAGTTAGTTAATTTAAATCAGAAAAAGTCAATTTTCTCATGCAAGCCCTTAGTATTTAGAAATTCAATGTTCATCATCTTGTTTTAAATTTACAATAACGGATAATTACACCCTATCGTTCTCGTTTGCATTTTATCGGCTAAAAGACATTATGAATAGTTTTACTAATTTTAAAGAAGATTTATTGTTAACTCGTGCCATACTGTAAGTTTAGCTAACAAGTTGTGGCACGAGTTGTACTAATGGTCGTTCCGCCTTAAAGAAGCTTTAGTTATTGTATGCCGGATTTATTTTTGTTTAATTGTTTTTCTTCTTCAGAAGAAATTATAAATTCTTGTGCTCGAAGGCTTATATTTTGCATGAAGCTATCTAAGCCTTTTTCCATGTAAAATCTGTCAAGATATTTCATATCTATCCACCTTGAACCAGCTAAGTTCAATATAAATAAATCTTCAAAAATTTTATTTGAAACACTTTTCTGTGCGATTTCTTTTTTAGTTATTTTTCCATGTTTGTTAAGATATTTAAACATTTCGCACATTGGAATATGAAATCCAGATGATTTTAGTGAACTATCACTATTCATAATTCTATCTGTTGGTCTAAAAAAACCGCAGCAATATGGGAGTCGATAACTGTCTGGCTTATTTTCTTGATTTTTGCCTTTACAATAGCCCGATTTGCATAGTGTTAAATCCATTTTCTTCATTTGGGATTGGATTTTTGGATTATTTAAATAAATCGTTTTGTCATCCCAAACTTTGTATTGCAAATGAATAAATCTCACCCTTTCATTCAATAAATCGTAAATTTCATAGACGACATCTGTTCCTGTGATGTGTTCTGGCTTATCAGGGTGATAAAGCCTTAATCTAAGTATTTTATCATTTGCAAGTATAAAATCTTTGTATTCTTCATTAGAATCAAACTCTTGGGCAAAATAATCATGTTTGTCTGCAAGAACATTGTTAAAATCATTTACTAAAATTTTGTGTTCGCTGACTCTTCTTGGCTTAAAATATCTTAGTGCAGCTTCATATTCTTTAATTTTTCTTTCTAGTAATTTATAATCTTTATCAGTAGCATTTTTCAATAGTTCATTATGCTCTTTAATTTCATTATTTAGTAATAGTTCTGGAGTTACCTTAAATAATCCTTCTTCTCCTTTATTGGTCGCTTCTGCCTTTTGTTTAAAATATCGGACTGTTTCACTTTCATTTTTTATTGGAAGCAAATTGTTAACAGCTTTGTATAGGTCAGGTTTTATTTCATAGATTGCGTCAATCGTTTTTTCGTATGTAATTGGTTGTTGTAATCTTTTTGACATTGTAACTATTTCCCTAATTGCTCTTACGAATGTAAAAGCGTAATTTCTTCTATCATTTTCTTCAAATCGTTTATCTTTGAAGTAGTCTTCTATCATGGTTTATTTTTTTCTTATGGCACATAACATTTATATACCTATAATTACAGATGCATCTCATATATAAAACAACAAAAGTAACATTTTTTAAATACTGAACCCTTGTTGTAAATACTCGTACCACGACTGTAAGTTTAGCCAACAAGTCGTGGCACGAGTTGCATCAATATTCTACAAATTTCACCCCAAACAAACTTAAATCCATCTACCCAAATAATTTGCGCTCAATGTATTACCTTTGCAAATATTTTTTTAGATAAATGAGCGCGAAAAAGCCATATCCAGAAATAAAGCAATTAAACTTGCCGGCCATTGATGCACAAATTTTGCATTTTTGGGAAACCGAAAAAATTTTTGAGCAAAGCATTAGCAATAGTGCTAATAAACCTGCTTGGGTATTTTATGAAGGTCCGCCGTCGGCAAATGCAATGCCTGGTATTCATCACGTAATGGCTAGGGCTATTAAAGATATTTTTTGCAGATATCATACCCTAAAAGGTAAACAAGTAATGCGGAAAGGCGGTTGGGATACCCACGGCTTGCCCATTGAGTTAGAAGTAGAGAAAGAAAAAGGCATCACTAAAAAAGATATTGGTACTAAAATTACGGTGGAAGAATACAATGCCGCTTGCCGTGAAAGGGTGCTTAAGTTTAAAGATGTTTGGGATGATTTGACTGTTAAAATGGGTTTTTGGTTAGATTTAGAGGATCCTTACGTTACCTATGAAAACAATTACATTGAAAGCGTTTGGTATTTACTAAAGCAGTTTTATGATAAGGGTTTAATTTATAAAGGCTACACCATTCAGCCATATTCGCCAGCTGCCGGAACTGGTTTAAGTACCCACGAGTTAAACCAACCGGGTTGTTACAAAAATGTAAAAGATACTTCGGCAACGGCTCAGTTTTTAATAAAAGAACACAACAATGCAAGCTGGGGAAAGGGTGAATTATTTTTCCTCGCTTGGACCACCACACCTTGGACTTTACCTTCAAATACAGCCTTAGCGGTTGGTGCGAATATCGATTACGTAAAAGTTAAAACCTACAATCCATACACGGCAGAAAAGGTAAGTGTAATTTTGGCGGAGGCTTTATTGCCTAAATATTTTAAACCCGAAGGAGCAGAAGCCGACATCGACAGTTTTGAAGTGGGGGCAAAAATGGTGTTGCCTTATCGCATTATTTCAAAATACAAAGGCAGCGAATTTAATGGTTGGCGATACGAGCAGTTAATTCCGATTGCTTTACCTTTTGAAAATGCGGACAATGCGTTTCAAGTTATTATAGGTGATTTTGTGACTACTGAAGATGGCACGGGCATTGTTCATATTTCCCCAACCTTTGGTGCCGATGATATGCGAGTGGCGAAAGCCAATAACGTTCCGCCAATGTTAGTGTTAGATGAAAATAACAACCCCGTTCCTTTGGTAGATTTACAAGGTAAATTTGTAGATCAAGCAGGGGAACTGGCTGGTCGTTTTGTAAAAAATTATTTAAAGCAAGATGATTATGTAAATGTGGATATAGATATTTCGGTTGCTTTAAAAAAGCGCAACCGAGCTTTTAAGGTGGAGAAGTATGAGCACAGTTATCCGCATTGTTGGCGTACCGATATGCCGGTTTTATATTATCCATTAGACAGTTGGTTTATTAAAGCCGAAAGTATGCGAGAGCGTATGGCAAAATTAAACGAACAAATTAATTGGAAACCGGCCAGCACCGGAACGGGTCGATTTGGCAATTGGTTAGAAAATGCTAACGATTGGAATTTAAGTCGCTCTCGTTTTTGGGGAACGCCTTTACCAATTTGGGTTAGCGAAGATGGCAGCGAAATAAAATGTATCGGTTCTATTGAAGAGTTTAGAAATGAAGTTGCCAAAGCAGTAGAAGCTGGTTTTATGGAGGCGCAGTTAGCCGATGATTTTGACTTACACAAACCTTATGTAGATAGAGTATTTTTGGTTTCGGATAGTGGTAAAAAAATGACTCGTGAACCAGATTTAATTGATGTTTGGTTTGACAGCGGAGCGATGCCTTACGCTCAATGGCATTATCCTTTTGAAAATAAAGAACGCTTTGAAAAGAATTTTCCAGCAGATTTTATTGCCGAAGGCGTTGATCAAACCCGTGGTTGGTTTTACACGTTGCACGCCATCGCTTCTATGTTGTTTGATAGTGTGGCGTACAAAAATGTAGTGTCTAACGGTTTATTGTTAGATAAAAACGGGGTTAAAATGAGTAAGCGTTTAGGCAACTCAGTTGACCCTTTTGAAACCATTGCCACTTATGGCGCAGACGCTACCCGTTGGTACATGATTAGCAACGCCCAACCTTGGGATAATTTAAAGTTTGATATTGAAGGCATAAAAGAAGTGCAGCGTAAATTTTTTGGTACGCTTCATAACACCTATTCCTTTTTTGCTTTGTATGCCAATATTGATGGTTTTACTTTTGAAGAACCAGAAGTACCCATTAACGAACGCCCCGAAATTGACCGTTGGATTTTATCATCTTTAAACACTTTAATTAAAGAAGCCGATGCAGCTTATGCAGATTACGAACCCACCAAAGCGGCTCGTATGATTATGGAATTTACCGATCGTAATTTAAGTAATTGGTTTGTCCGTTTAAGTCGTCGCCGGTTTTGGAAGGGCGATTATAGCAGCGATAAAATTTCAGCTTACCAAACTTTGTATCAATGTTTAGAAGTATTGGCACAACTAATTTCGCCAATTTCGCCTTTCTTTAGCGATTTTTTATATCAGAATTTAAACAATACCTCTACTAATAAGGCAGAACCATCTGTGCATCTTACCCTAATACCTACGCCAAACGAAAGCATAATTGATGAAGGTTTAGAGCAACGCATGAAGCTGGCGCAAGATATTTCGAGTATGGTGTTGGCCTTGCGTAAAAAAACGAATATTAAAGTTCGTCAGCCACTACATAAAATTTTAATTCCGGTTTTAGATGATCGGGTGCAAGAGCAAATTGAAGCGATTGAACCACTCATCTTATCAGAAGTAAATGTAAAAGAAATTGAATATATAAAAGATGCGAGTGGCATTATTGTAAAAAGCATCAAACCCGATTTTAAAATGTTAGGCAAAAAATTGGGGCCAAATATGAAAGCCGTGGCAGGCATTATAAACACTTGGGAACAAGATGAAATTGCGCAAATAGAAAAAGATGGAAAAATTGAATTATCGGTAAACAATGAAACGGTTGAAATACTGTTAAATGAAGTACAAATTTTAAGTGAAGATATACCTGGTTGGGAAGTAAACAGCGCAAATGGCATAACTGTTGCATTAGATATAAATATTGATGATGCGCTAAAAGCCGAAGGTGATGCGCGCGAATTTGTCAATAAAATTCAGCGACTTAGAAAAGATATGAACTTTAAGGTTACAGATAAAATTGTAATTAAAGTTGCTAAAAATAATTTAATTACGAAAGCAATAGAATCGCATAGAAGTTATATTTGTAACGAAACCTTAACTGAAACTTTGGTTTTGGTAGATGCAATTGATAGTAAAGCAACAGCAATAAATGTTAATGAAGAGTTGTTACAAGTAGAGATCACTAATTTAAACTAATTATTATGGCAACAAAACAAGTCAAAACACATTATAACGATAAAGAATTAGACGAGTTTAAAACACTAATAGGTTCAAAATTAGATGTTGCTAAACAAGAATTAAACTACTTGCAGACGCAAATAAAAGAAAGTAGTGGCGATTCTTCAGATAATAATATTGGTTTAGAAAGTGGCGCAGGCACCTCAGAAAAAGAATACTTAAATAAAATGGCTGCCCGACAAACACAATACATTCAACACTTAGAAAATGCTTTAATTCGTATTAGAAACAAAACTTATGGTTTGTGTAGAGTTACTGGTAAATTAATTTCGAAAGAACGACTAAAAGCCGTGCCACACACCACCCTAAGTATTGATGCAAAAAATGAGCAAAACAAAGTTAAGTGAAGAGAAAACACGTTGCTTTAATAATTTTTGCGGTATTACTTTTAGATCAAGCCATTAAAATATGGGTGAAAGTTAGTATGCCGTTGGGTTCGCAATTTGCTGTTTTTGGCGATTGGTTCATTATCCATTTTTCCGAAAATCCTGGTATGGCTTTTGGCTTAGAGTTTGGTGGCGAGTGGGGAAAACTGGCACTTACCATTTTTAGAATTGTTGCCGTTGGGTTGATCTTTTATTTTATCAATCAGTTAATAAAAAACAAAGCTCCTTGGGGTTTTATTACTGCTATGTCGTTAATATTGGCAGGTGCACTTGGCAACATTCTCGATTCTACCTTGTACGGCCTCATTTTTGATACCGGTACTTTTTACAGTACAGAGCTTTCAAGATGGGTTGGCTACAGCGGAATTTCAAAATTTAATTCGCCAGGTTATTCTACTATATTTAAAGGCTGTGTGGTTGATATGTTGTACTTTCCTATTATAAAAGGTTACTTGCCAGATTGGGTACCTATTTGGGGCGGACAATACAAAACTTTTTTTGAGCCTATTTTTAATATTGCCGATTCCGCCATTTCTATTGGTGTTTTTCTAATTCTTATTTTCAACAAAACCTTTTTAAAAGAGCCAGAGAAAAAAGTGTTAGATGGGGAAAGTGAAGCAGTTGAGGTAGCATAGTTTCTCATTCAAATAATCTTCAATTTTTTTTGTAAGATGCACAACATCGATAGCTTGATGGACTATTTTTCAATTTCTCAACTTTAGTAAAATATTTCAATTTGCCTACGATGCCTTAGTATAACTACAATTGCGTGTTCCATTAAAAGATCAATAGTAGTAATCGATTTTCAACGCAAGTCTCTTTATTTTTCACATTCATCAAGCAAAGCACCAATTGCTCCGTTGGTTCTATATTCTGCCATTTCATTCCAATTAAAATTTCCTAATAATTCAAATAAACCCCCAGCCATCTTTCGGCTTCTTCAACCGACCAACCTTTGCGCTGTGCATAATCTTCAATACTGTCTTTAGTTAATTTACCTACGCCAAAATATTTACTTTTAGGATGCGCCAAATACCAACCAGAAACGGATGAGGCAGGAAACATCGCATAACTTTCTGTTAAGGTTATTCCTGTTGCTTTTTCTGCGTTAAGCAATTGCCATAATTTCTCTTTTTCTGTATGTTCTGGGCAAGCAGGATAACCTGGCGCTGGGCGAATACCTTTGTAGTTTTCCTTTATTAAATCTTCATTTTTTAGTTTCTCGTTTTTAGCATAGCCCCAAAATTCTTTTCTAACCATTAGGTGCATCTTTTCCGCAAATGCCTCTGCTAATCTATCTGCCAACGCTTTTAACATCAAGGCATTATAGTCGTCGTTATCTTCTTCAAACTGCTTTACATATTTTTCAATACCAAAACCTGTACTTGTGGCAAAAGCACCAATATAATCTTGCAAGCCACTTTCTTGTGGCGCAATATAATCGCTTAAACAATAGTTATGTTGCCCAACCTTTTTTTCTGGTTGCTGCCGTAAACAATTTAAAACCGTTTCATTTCCATCTTCATCAGTTACATAAATATCATCAGCTTTACTGTTAGCTTTATAAAAACCAATTACGGCTTTTGCTTGCAACCATTTTTCATCAATTATTTGCTGCAACATTTTTTCAGCATCTGCAAATAGTTTTTTCGCTTCTTCGCCAACCGTTTCATTTTCAAAAATTAAAGGATATTTTCCTTTTAATTGCCAAGCAGAGAAAAATGGTGTCCAGTCTATAAAGCCAACTAATTCGTTCAAATCAAAATCTTCAAAAACTTTCGTACCTAAAAAAGTAGGCTTAACAATATCATCATCTTTAAAGTCAATTTTAAAAGGGTTTTTTCTTGCTTCTGCAATTGGTAAATATTTAGTAGTAGATTTTCTGTTGGCAAAGTTCTGTTGTAAAACTACTTGCTTTTCTTTTATGTCATTTTCAAAGGCTACATCTTTTTCACCTATTAACTTACCAGCAATTGGTACCGATCTACTGGCATCTAAAACGTGTACCACAATGTTATTTTCGTACTTAGGTACAATTTTTACAGCAGTATGCATTTTACTGGTAGTTGCACCACCAATCATTAACGGAAATTTTAAATTTTGCCTTTGCAGTTCACTTGCGAAATGCACCATTTCATCTAAACTTGGCGTTATCAAACCACTCAACCCAATTACATCAACATTATGTTTTATGGCTTCATCAATTATTTTTTGAGCAGGCACCATTACGCCCAAATCAACAATTTCGTAATTGTTGCAAGCCAAAACTACCCCAACTATGTTTTTACCAATATCATGAACATCACCTTTTACGGTGGCCATTAAAATTTTTCCGGCACTACTACTTTCGCTACCATCTTTTTCTTCTTCAATATAAGGCGTTAGGTAAGCTACTGCTTTTTTCATTACCCGTGCCGATTTTACCACTTGCGGTAAAAACATTTTCCCCTCGCCAAACAAGTCGCCAACAATGTTCATTCCATCCATCAAAGGCCCTTCAATAACTTTTATGGGTTTGTCAAAACTTTTTCTGGCCTCTTCGGTATCAGCTTCAATAAAATCGGTAATTCCTTTTACCAAACTATGGGCCAATCTTTCTTTTACAGGTAAGGTTCGCCAAGTTAAATCTTTTATCGCTTTTCCTTTGCCTTTCGCATCTTTTACACTTTCTGAATAATCGGTTAACGCTTCGGTAGCATTTTCGTTTCTATTAAATAAAACATCTTCAACTTTGGTTAGTAAATCTTTTGGTATTTCATCATACACTTCCACCATTCCAGCATTTACAATGCCCATATCCATACCAGCTTTTATGGCATGAAATAGAAAAGCCGAATGCATTGCTTCCCTTACAACATTATTACCTCTATATGAAAATGAAACATTTGAAACACCACCGCTAACTTTAGTCAATGGCATTTTTTGTTTGATTTGCCGAGTGGCTTCAATAAAATTGATGCCATATTCATTATGTTCTTCAATACCAGTTGCTATGGCAAAAATGTTTGGATCGAAAATAATATCTTGTGGTTCAAAGCCAATTTGTGCTGTTAAAATATTGTAAGCACGTTCACATATAGCAACTTTACGCTCAATAGTATCTGCTTGCCCTTCTTCATCAAAAGCCATTACCACTACTGCTGCACCATATAATTTACAAAGTGTTGCTTGCTCAACAAAACTATCTTCTCCTTCTTTTAAGCTTATAGAATTTACAATTCCTTTACCTTGTATGCATTGCAGGCCAGCTTCAATTACTTCCCATTTCGAAGAATCAATCATAACCGGAACTTTAGAAATATCTGGCTCGCTGGCAATTAAATTTAAAAACTCCACCATGGCATTTTTGCTATCCAACAAGCCTTCGTCCATGTTCACATCAATAATTTGTGCGCCATTTTCAACTTGTTGTAAAGCTACCGATAAAGCTTCTTCCATTTGGTTTTCCTTTATCAGTCGAGCAAATTTTTTGCTACCCGTAACATTTGTTCTTTCCCCAACATTTACAAAGTTGGTCATTTCGGTCAACTCTACTTTTTCTAAACCAGAAAATAGTGAGTTGGTGTTTTTTGCTACTTTTTTTCTGGGTTGGTATTGATTGGCAATTTCAGCAATTGCTGCAATATGATTAGGTGTGGTACCACAACAACCGCCAACAACATTTAAAAACCCACTTTCTAAAAATTCTTGCACGTAACTGGCCATCATTTCTGGCGATTCATCATATTCGCCCATTGCATTTGGCAAGCCCGCATTGGGGTAAGCAGAAACATTGCAATGTGTATTTTTTGATAATACTTCTAAATACGGGCGCATTTCTTTTGCACCCAAAGCACAGTTTAAACCAACAGAAAATGGATTGGAATGCATCACCGAAATCCAAAATGCTTCAACCGTTTGTCCGCTTAATGTTCTTCCACTTGCATCGGTAATCGTTCCCGAAATCATTATCGGGGTGTCTTTTTTGCTTTCATTTAAATACTTTTTTATTGCAAACAAAGCTGCCTTTGCATTGAGCGTATCAAAAATGGTTTCTACTAATAAAATATCGGAGCCACCTTCTATTAAACCTTTCGTTTGTGTGTAATAGGCATCTGCCAATTCTTTAAAAGTAATTGCCCGGTAACCTGGTCTATTAACATCTGGTGAAAGTGACGCCGTTCTGTTAGTTGGGCCAAGTGCGCCTGCTACAAAACGTGGTTTTTCGTCGGTAGAATATTGACGGGCTATTTCTTTTGCAATTTTTGCCGATTCAAAATTTTGACGGTAAGCCAACTCACTCATTTCATAATCGGCTTGTGCAATTGAGGTTGACCCAAAAGTGTTGGTTTCAATAATATCGGCCCCAGCTTTTAAATACAACTCGTGAATTTCTTTTATTACTTTAGGTTGTGTAATAGACAATAATTCGTTGTTGCCTTTTACATCGCAAGTATGGTTTTTAAATTCTGTAGATCGGAAATCTTCTTCTTCTAAACCATAACCTTGAATAAGCGAACCCATCGCTCCATCTAATATTAAAATACGTTGTTTTACTATTTTTTCTAAAAGCATCGGCTATTTTAATTTTTCTGTTAAATGAATAGTGTTAAAAATTGTATTTAGCACCAGTGACTTAGATAACAAAAAGACATAGCTCAACTTTTAATTTAAAAGGTAAGTTGATTATGAATTTTTGATAATCATTTGCGCAAAGGTAAGTAATGGTTTTGGATTTTAGGGATTTAAAGAGAAACGAATTTGTAACATATCTTACTTTTATATTTACAAACCATAGACTTTAGTAAGTGAACAATTTACCAGTTTATCTTTTTTTTAGTATTTTCAATGGCGCTACCCAAGTGCACTAACAAAAGCAATAATATGATGAAAAAAATTTTACAAATGTTTTTTGCTTCATTTGCTTACAGTTAGCGTATTGTAACAGGCACGGTTAGCGATGTAAAAACTAATAAAGAATTAATTGTTGTAAATGCAGTAGTGCCGCACACCAGCTAAAAACTACCACCGATATTGACGGAAAATACTCCTTATCTTTACACAAATATAAAACAAAGCTCTGACTATTAATTTTGAGTGCTTTGTAAAATATTTAAAAGTTGTTCCTTTTTTTGACTTGCCTTTTTTATTTAAGGATACGATAAAAATTATACGCAAACACTTTGCATATATGTTGTAATAGTGGTTATGTTTTTTACTTGTATGATTTAAAAAGGCAATTAAAGATACTTGTTAAATAAGCGCATTTGTTCGCATCGTTTTACATTTTATTTTAGTCATAACTTTATTTTCTTTCTTTGCTTAAGTTGCGTGCATCCGTGTTACTAAAACGGTTAAACTGCTTATTTATAGTAAATTATGTTTGGCAGATGCTTTAGTTTACGATCGTGATGCCCGAAAAAAGTGTAAAAAAAAGACTTTCGAAGTATTTATCTTTGGATCAAAATTTAAAGGCATATTAATTTATGAAACTAACGAGTAAGAAAGTCGCCATTTTTCAATTGAAAGATGTTGCAAAGGAAATAGCTTTGTCAAAAGTAACATCATCAAATTAACTGCCTTTACCAACTAAATTATTATGCTGTTGCAGTAATAATTTTATACTTAATTCATTTATTATTTTTTATAACTAACTAACAGTAAAACATTAACAAAATAATAAAAACTTACTTTGATTGTATTTTGCCGAAATTAAATAGAATAATAATGTGATAAACAGATGTAATTTTGAGACCGTTAAGCGGCTTCAGTAGCCGTATCTATTAGTTAAACATTAATCAATTAAACAACATTTATGTTACAAATTAGAAACCTATATTTATTTATTGTGCTAATAAGTATGTAATTTTTAAATGCACAATCTTGCAAATTTTATATGAAAATGCCTATATTTTAGTTAACAACTTTAAAACCTAAAGTCTTATTAATCTCAAACAATAAACTAAACCAATCATGAACACATTTAAAAAGCAAAATAAAGCTACATCTAAAGTAACTACAAAATTTACACTTATAACGTTAATCATTACAATTACATCAATACTCAACCTAAATGCACAAGCACCACCAATTGATGATAGATATGCGGTTTATCCTCCAAATGTAGCTTCATTAGGTCAGTATTTAGATCATCCTGTAGAACTTTCTACAGGCGTTCCAAACATAAATATACCAATATATACTTTAGAAGAAGGTAATTTAAAATTACCCATTTCGCTTTCTTTCCATGCCAAAGGTATTCCGGTAAACAGCCTTGCAAGTTGGGTTGGCACCGGCTGGGATTTGAGTGTTGGTGGCATGGTTAGTAGAACTGTTGAAGGCATACCAGATGATCACAATAAATATGCTCTTGAACAAGGGTGGTATTACAGCGATATCGAAAACTGGAAAACTGCTTACATAACTTCATCATTTATCAATAGGCAAGGCCTTTTAGTAGGTTTTAATGATGCTGAAAAAGATAAAATAAATGCTTATCAACATAATTTAGAACAAGGCTGGTTAGATTCTGGCCCAGATATTTTTAACTACGTTTTACCGTCAGGTTTTAGTGGAAAGTTTTATTTCAGTCATGATAAAGAAGTTAACTTTCTCGACAATCAAGATAATGTAAAAGTAGAACCAATGTTTAACGGAAATTTATCTGGTGAAAGGAAATTTTATTTTGCTGGTTTTAAAATAATCGATCCAATGGGTAATGTATTTGTATTTCATGAAGAAGAGTATGCCGCTACCAATGCATCACATTTAGGTGGGACAGTTGCCGCCCCACCAAATAGACCTGCAACCAGTTGGCAATTAAGTTCAATAAGTAGTTTTGACGGCACTGATGTTATTAATTTTGAATATGTAGATGAAAAATACAGTTATAAGTCGAGAGTAAATTGCAGCACAGTAGGAGGTAATGGAAACAGCAGTGCCTACGATTGTGGTTCTTCAGTTCCTTGTCCAAACCCTTTTTGGGTTACTAGTATCTGGGCTAAAAGATTAAACAAAATAAGTTGCCGGAAAAATCCTGTTGTTATTTCATTTAATGCATCATCAAGAGAAGACATTGATAATACTGGAGATGCATATAAATTGGATAATATAGAAATAGCGTACAGCGAAGATAAATGTAGGAGCTTTGATTTTTCTTATGATTATTATACCTATACTTATTTGAACTCCACAAAAAAAACAAGGTTAAAATTATTATCGCTACAGGAGCAAACTTGCGACGGATTGTCAGCTATACCACCGTTTACATTTGCTTATTATGAAAATACTACTAAAACCTTCCCACCACCGCAAAGCCCCTCAATTGATCATTGGGGTTATTGGAACGGTAGAAATAACCCAAAGTGGCCTACCCTTACACCTTTTATTATACCCACTTTTAAAGTATATGATGAAGGAGGCAATTATGAATTTACAAAAAACAATGCTGGTATAAATAGGGAAAGTAACTTTGATTATGCAAAAATAGGAGTATTAAAAAGCGTAACCTACCCAACAGGTGGCATAACCGAATACGAATTTGAAGGAAACAGAGTAAATAATTATTACTTCAACCCTGCTGTAACCTCAATAGGTAATACTATTGTTGAAAAGAGTTTTGATTGTAATACTACACAAAAGCGATTCTCAATGAAATTTACGCAAGATCAATTATTTAATGCCACTTATGAAATTGGAATTTTAGGTTGTCAAATACCGACCAATGGAAATTATGCTGGGGCAAAAATTAGATTTTATAAAGACGCAGCATATACTGTGCCTATTGGTGGCGAGATCACATTATCTTCATATCCAACTTATTTAACTACTGGTGTGCTATCAGAGCTGCTCCCTTCTACAATTAAAGCCGATGAAACAATATATGTTAACATTGATAACCACGTTGTTAGCGGTAGCATAACATTTACGGTTTTTTATGGAGACGAGCTTAGTGTTGTGAATAGGAATTCACTTGTCGGTGGTTTACGAATAAAGAAAATAACTGTTGATGATGGAATGGATAATAAATTTTACAAAACTTTCGACTACAATATTTTAGAAGACGGGAGTACAAATAGTACTGGGAAGTTGGTAAAAAACCCTAACTACGGCAACCTTTACAGAAATAGCTGGAAAAAATGGCCTTTTCCACCAAATGTTAACTGCAATACATATACAGGATTAGGTTTCTGGACAATTGTTCAATATTTTGATTCTAGTTATCGGCCACTGCAAAATATATATGGCAGGCAACTTTGCTACAGCCAGGTAAAAGTTTTTGAAGGCATAACATCTGATAACTCAGGATATACAATTCATAAATTTATGGAAGCACCCAAAACTAGTTGGCCACCGAAAGGGTCTTCCTGGTATAATGTTAGTGCTAATCAAAATTATATTGGTTTGCCCATTGAAAAAAAAATCTACGATAAAGATGGGAACGTAATTAGTTCTTCTTCTACTGAATTTATTACCTATGGAGGTGTTACTGATGGCAACAAATATACACCATTTAAGTACTATGTATTACCTTGTGCTTTTTATCCGGCTATTGATGGTAACAGCAACTGCTCAAATAGTAATAAAGTTATTAGAGCTCAACCCTATAGGTATACGCATAATTATAGTAAACCGAAAAAAGAAACAACAATTTCTTATGATGAAAACGGAGAAAACCCAGTTGAAAAAATAACAGAATATTATTATGAAGTTCCAGAGCATAAACAACTAACCAAAGAACGCAGCACCAACTCCAACGGCAAAATACACGAAACCCGTTACAAATATTACGATGAAATAACTAATACCTCAATTAAAACCTGGCTACAAACCAACAACATTATAGAACCTTGGGAAACCACAAACTACATTTACAACAATGCAACCGACACCTCACCCAGCCAAATAGACGGTACAAGTTTTAGTTATGACAATTTTAACACCACCGGTGATAATTTAGTACACTATCCCAAAACCTTCAAACGCTACGAAGTAAGCTGGAACAAAGACGGCACCATAAACGATGAAGGCTGGCAAACCCAATACACCATAAACAATTACAACTTTAGTGAAGGAAAACCTAAGGAGATAAAGGTAAAAGGTTGGCCTTACCCAACCAACTACACTTGGACCTCAACTGGCAAACTAAACACCAAAACCTACAAAGATTTTGTTACC
>ENA-ORXR01000723-ORXR01000723.1-marine-metagenome-genome-assembly--contig:-NODE-723-length-41021-cov-6.743137_pt1 | contig 41021 bp, 27 predicted proteins | sample MGYA00237866_ERZ511479 | MGnify/ENA metagenome assembly ERZ511479
CTTGATCCTCGCGCCTAACCCTCGATCACATGAGGCTCCGCGACGAGTCACCGCCTTTTTCAACACCCTGCTAGAGAAGTTCTCCAATACCGAGGTCTCTCTGAAATCGGTGGCAGAATCCGAGTTCCGGCTTTTGGAGAGTCACCGGTTCAGCTTGGTTCCGTAGTGGACTATAGGACCCCGAACTCGGCTAGAACGCCAGCTCGGCTTCTTCCAAGATCGTCTGCGATTTGTCCGGCAGACCGGCAGCGACATAGACCTGAGCGAGGTTGAGATACAGGCATCGCTTCTCCGCAGAAAACGCTTCTTTGGGAAAGAGAAGGGTCGAGTTGATTGCTTCGATTAGGAGGGCTTCGGCTTCGCCGTTGCGGTTGGCTTTCTGATGGGTGATCGCGAGATTATTTTGGAGAGACAATAGCTCTTCGACGAGGGCATCTGGATCGCCTTCGAGTAAGCCGAGGGCGATTTGTTCGTGTTCCTCTTGAAGCCGTCCCATTCGGTCGCGGCATGTCTGTCCGAACACGATGTGAACGGCTGCAAGGTCTCGGTTCGAGGCACCTCGTTGATCCATTTCATCAATGATTCCGAGTAAGATGTCTTCGGCTTCGAACCACCGGCGACGACGGAGAAGGCCGATCGACTGCTGGAATTTGGTTGTCTGATCTGGAGAGAGGCAGGATGAAAGTTGCTGTTCTGCTGAAGTGGGGAGATACATCCAAGGCTCTACCTCCGCTGGAACATCGGATTCGATCTGCGCACCGCGAGTCCGAATGCGGGGAGCATTGACAGGGTTCGGTTGGGCTTCTGAAGCCGATGCCGCATGATTTTTGAGATTGACCATAGGAATAGCGTGGAACTCTAAATTAATTATGGATATTATGACTATTTGCAACCATTAATTAAAAAAATATGTGAAATATGTATCGTATGTGTTCTTAGTTTGCGTTCTTATTTCGATATGTTTTCCGAAGTTAAGGCGATCGATTGGGCGATTTTACAACTCGTGTTGGTCATAGGATTTGGTCTCTGTCCATGTTTAGCTGCGCAGGAGCTAGTCGTGGTTAAAAGGGCTTGAGCGATCTTAGATGGCTATCACGGAATAGTTGCGGAGGCTGATACCGGGCGGATTCTGAAGATCCTTTATTGGACACCATCCGACAGGGAACCAGCGGCGGGTGATCGTGAACGGCTAACTCGGATCATGCTTCATATTCAGCAATTTTATGCTGACGAGATGGAGAGGATCGGATTTGGGCGACGAACCATCCAATTGGATCAGGCCGATGATCAATTGCTCTGGTCGGAGCCGACGCTTCAACGTTAGGGAGCCCTACTTTATCAAGGCATCTATTTTACGGGCGATCCACTCAGCACAGGCACGATAGCCAGCGTCGTTGCAATGCCCGTCCCCGATAAACAGGTCGTCCCATTGCTTGCCTTTCTTGAGTTCTGCGTCGATGGCCTCTGATAGGTCGATGAACAGGACACCCTCGGCTTCGGCAACCTCGCGCATGAGGCCGCTGATTTTTTCTTTCTTTAATGGGTAGGCCAGTAGAACCGGTGTTGCGTTAATCTCTCGGCAGCGGGTCAGCAGCAGTTGGTAGTGGGCTCGCGCCACGGCTTTGATGGGGTTCTCAGGAGCGGGAGTGTCGGCTTCGGTGACGACCTTAGTGGCTGGCTGGGGTTCCGGTTCAGGCGCTTTTCCGATGTTGCGGAGAATCTCTTCAGTGCCCTCTGGTAGTCCGCCATTTTCGACGCGTCGATCGATGGCTTCAGCCCATACTGAAGGAGTGATTAGGTCTGAGAAGATCGACATTAACAGCTTAGCCGCGTGCTCGTTGCGGCTAGCTAGGTAAGCGTTCAAGGCGGCGTCAGCGGTGGTCGCCGCGTCACCGAGCGCTCCGTAAATTTGGCCACGCATCTCCCACTTGTAGGAATCCGGGCCGGGCTCGGGTCTGAGTTCGACGGTGCGATCACTATGATATTTCGCCTTGTCTGGTTGCTTTGCGAAATGGTGAATCAGCATCGCCTCGCTGTGCAAATTGTGGTTGTCGGGAAACCGTGTAGTGAAGCGCTGGGCCAAGGGAACGCCGCGCTTCTGATCGGCGATGCGGCGAAACACCATGGCGCAAACATGAGCATCGCTTGCCAGTTCTGGTTGCTCGTGATCAGCTTCCAAGTCGACCCACAGTTGGTCGAGTAGTTGGTCATGGCGCTCCCGATCTCCAGCCTCGCCGCTCAGCGCAATTTCAGCGGCTCGGCGCTGCCACTCAAATTCAGGACTATTGAGTGAAGCGAAGCCTGCGGCGGCTCGCTTAAAGTCGCGGGTCCAGTAGAGTTGCCAAGATTTGGCCAGCCGTTCGACAGGCGGCAGCGCCAACAGTTCGCTGTCGGGTTCGTCCGGAACAGCGGTTTCGGAGTCTGCGACTAGGGGCGTGTCTTCTTGATCGCTACGGGAATCTGCGAAGGCCCCTCGGTGTCGGGCAAGTCGAAGCACTTTAGCCGTCCGCCACTCCCAGCGAAAACCTTCGCTGGGCAGTGATTTGTTAGGCGCGGAAAGGTCAGAATCGGTGAGCTCGCTGAGGGTCAGGGCCTCGGGGCGATTGTGGAAGTCGTTGATGCCCGCCATGAAGACGACGATCTCGGGCGATTGCTCTCGGATTTTTGCCTCAAGCGACATCAGGGCTTGCCGAGAGTCTTGACCCGGAAACGCAGCGGTCGCGACGGTGGCTCGGCCCGCGAGCAGCTTCTCAAGTTGGCCGGGATAGGAATGATCGCCATCACTCGCTCCCATTCCGAAAGTGTAAGAATCGCCTGCGCAGATAATGTGAGTGAGGGATTCTGTGTCGACTCCCTGAGTCACAGCGACATCTGCCTTCGACCGATTTTTTTGATAGAGGACGTGACGCCCGAAGCTTAATACTTGGAGCGCGACTTCGAGTAAAACCAGCGTCAGTGCTAGGATTACGAGTGTTTGAAAAAGTCGTTTGAGAGTCTTCGACATAGAGAGGTGCCCCTTCACTCAAGCGTCCCTCGACAGAGTTGTCGATTGTTGAACTTGCTTAATCCGAGCCATCCTCGGGGATGCCGTTGGGCTTTGGGCCTGGTATCGCTTCTAGAAGAGCTCGAAGAGTGGCGGTTCGATCGAGCATCCAGCGCGAGTGCGGAAGGGCAAACATTGGTAAGCCAGCGCGCTCGAGAAGTTGGTATCGGCCGATGGTTAGCGCGGGTGCGAATGGCCCTGGGTAGCCAACCAAATCGACCCCGAGTTGGTTCTCGCCATGGCGGATGACGAGGTCGATGGGAGACCCAATGACCGACGTTCCAATCTCGACCTCGTAGCCCCAATCCTCAAGCGTTGCTGCAATCTCCTCAGCGAAGGGATCCGTTTCCGCTCCTGCGCCCTTTTCGTGTAGACGGAAACGCTGGTCAGCGTCGCCGGATTCAATCCGCTCCGCGTTTTGTCTAGATTCAGCGGATGACTCACCCGTGGCATATAGCAGATAGCGTCGGAATAAGCTGTCGTGGGGCAATTCTGACGGCTCTACGGATGCGATCACTGTCTGGCGAATCCGAGCTCGTGACGTCGATACGTTGAAGACGTCGGGCTGTTCGAGAAAGCGTCGCGTCCCCGAACCACAAGTCGAACTAATCGCGAACGAAAGAACCATGTGATCGCGCTCTTCACCTTGGAACGTGTGGGCAGTTCCGGCCAGAAATGCGTGTTCCTCGATGAGAGTCTGGAAGGTGAGGGGAGGCAACTCGGTGCGGAGAGCTTGGACGATCGCATCGACTTGGCCTCGAAACGGCGACAGCACTCCGATGGTTCTCGGAGGTGAGGAAGAATGGCGGGAGCGCGAGTTGATGATCGTCTTGATGATGCCGACAACGGCTTGGACTTCGGACGGGTTGGAGCCATCGGAATGTCGAACAGCGGAGGTCATTGCTCGTAGCCTGAGCGGACCGAGTTCAGGAGCGGTCGTCAAGACATCCCGTTTGCTATGGATGTCGGTCATCACCTTTAACTGTCCTCGATAAAATTCGCGGTTATTGAAATCGATCAGCGCGGGCAACGATCGGAAATGCTCATCAAGAAGCGCCATGGCCGAGCCGCTGGGAACAGCTTTTAAGGCTGCGTCGAGAAGTGATTGCCGCCGGTAGTGGAGTGTCTCAAGATCGGTCGTATCAAGCCCATGAATCTGCGCCAGAGCTTCAACCCGTCGGTTGGGGATGAAGCTTAGATGTCGGAGTTGTTTGGGGTCGCCGGCAATGACGACCCGGCGGGCTCGCTGGATGACGGGAAGCGCACTTGCGAGGTCGCATTGACTGGCTTCGTCAATGATCGCGACATCGAACAGCTGGTTTCGCTGAGGGAGGATCCGGTGAACGTCATCGAAGGTGGTCAGCCATATTGGGAAGTTATGGATCAACCACTCCCAGTCGATGGAATCCTCGCGGTCGAATTGAGTCCGGGAGGATTGCGCTTTCAGCATCGACACGAAGGATTGCAAATTCGATCGTTGGAGTTCATGGGCGCGTTGAAGGTTCCATCGTCGGCGTAGGCGCAGATAGCGAATCACCGCACGGGTGCGATCGGCGTGGAGCACATCCAGTCGGTCGATGTATCGCCACAGCGGGCGCGCGGATTTTCGTTTCGTTGTCAGCCGGCGGAACTGCCACGTCTTCCAGAGTCCGCGCTTGCGATGGGCTCGAAGTTCTCCCCATTCCAGTTCATCGCGGATGTTGGATCGAAGGGCTTTTTCCAGTGGATCGACCTTGGCGTCGAGTGTGGTAATCGCTGCTTCGGCTTGCCGCATGAACTCATCAGAGATTCGATCGTCGCCGAGGTAGTAGCCTTGCAAGAGGTCTTCGACGAAACTGATGAGTCTGCGCTGATGCTCCTTTCGACCGCCTCGGACGACGGCGAGGAGATCGCCAATGATTTGGTCGACTTTGTCGCCGATGACGTCAACTGCTTGGTGGTTGCGAGAGGCGACAATTACGGACTCGCCCATGCACATATGTTCCAGCGCGATGGCGGCGAGGGTGAACGATTTACCGGTGCCTGGAGGACCTACAGCGAGGGTGACTGGAGCCTTCCGAGCCGATTTGAGTATCCGCTCTTGGGACGGGCTCAAGCGCGTTGGGACATGGCCGCTGAGCTTGTTAGAGGCATCAGTTTTCCCTGCCATCGGCTCACCGAGAAGTTGGCCGAGGGCTCGGTGAGCGGGATTCTGAGCCAGCAGTTCGAGTTCGCTGAGAAGACCTCGGGTCGAGAAGTTGCGGGGCACTAGGGCAACAGCGACGGCCGGCATAACCATTAGGGAGGCTTCGGAATCGCCGGGCTGACGGCCCAATGTCTTGCGGGTCGCCTTGATCTCGGCCTCTGAGACGAGTTTCGGAAAGTCCTCACCCGGATAGCTTTCGATCTCTGGTAAGGCATTGCTAAGAAGCCCCGCAATCACTGTGGCAGCACCCGCATCCAAGCCCCTCGCAGGCAGCACGGCTTCAATCTCAGAAACCAATTCCGGCTCGTCCCCAGCCTTTGAAATGGCGTCGAGCAGCGGGTAGTTCAGCCTGCGCCCCTCAAGCTCCAGAGACACCATACACTCGGTGTCGATCTCGGCTGGGACGAGCACGATCGGCGCACAAATCCGGCGCGTCTTGATCTCCTCACCACTGGCAACTGGCAGCGACCCAACGATTATCAGCGCTCCGCAGATCAGTTCGCGCTCCCGTGGGTAGAGTTCGGCTTGCTGACGGAGTTCGATGGCGGCTTCGAGCGGGCGGAGTAAAACGGAGTCGGCGGTGTGATCAAAAAGCAAGTCGTCATCACCAGAAGGGTAGATAGGGCCCGTGATGTTTCGTTGATAGAGATCCCACAACCCGCCACGTGATCGGTCTTCGCGAAGACACTCGGTTAGGTAGCGGATCTTCGAGGTGAGTCGGTGGGAGCTGGAGTCGTCGTCAGAAATGGTTCAAAACGATCCACCTTGATGCTGAGCGAGTCACGCCCAAAGTCGACCTAGATGGGCAGCGACTAAGACGGTATTTAGGATCAAAAGTACGTAAAATGGTCGCAGCGAATGGTTGGCCTGAGAGCGTGGAAGGAACGCGCAAACCAACGCGAGCCCAAAGGCAATCACCGCCCAACTGATATAGTTTTCGATCGGTGGGTAGGCAGGAATCTGGTTGGCCTTATCTGCCCATTCGGATCCGGTGTACCAGTGCCAGTAGCCACGAACTTTCCAGGCGACAGGCTCCAGATTGATGTCGGTTAGAACGGCTAAAACCGCGACGACGCCAGCTTTCGCAACGGGCCCTTTGCGTCCTCTACTTAGCCGTTCGGTGATTGCCAGTCCCGCCCCGACGACAACAAACCAAGCCACTGGGATTGCGAACGGAAGGATGCCGGCCAGCCGAAATCCATAGCGGTTCGTGTACTCATAGTCGCCGAATGGAAAGCCGGTCAACACACCAATGGTTTCAAGCGCACCCGTTATAATCCCGATCACTACAAAGTGGATCAAAGTTGATCGCGCACCCCAGCACTTGGCTAACTCGACGAATAAGACCGCACCGGCTAAGAACATCCAAATCGCATCGGCGTGACGATCAAAAGCGTCGAGGATACCGAAAAATCGATCGCCTTCAGCGATCGAACCGATGGCTCCCAATCCTCCACTCGCCATGACCGCCGCGCCGATCGCACTCCAGATGCCGAAGACGATCCATAAGATGCGGCGAGTTCTTTCAGGTACTGAAGATTGGTTCTCTGGAATCGATTTAACCACGACGTCGGTGTTGTTTGAGGATGCGCCTGCTGGCGATGCGCCCACCGAGCATGGCTAAAGGAATTCCTCCGCCGGGATGGGTCGTCCCCCCTACGAAATGGAGCCCTGGCAGGCTAGGAATCTCCATTGAGGGTCGACGAAATGATGATGTCACTCCATGCGAAGCATACCCGTAGAGGGCTCCGCCGAAACTCAAATGCCGGGATCCGAAATCTTCGGGTGTAATCGTGCGACGAACTCGGATGTCGGGGCGGATGTCTGTGCCTAGATGTCTGCCGATTCGGCGGATGATCTTGTCACCATATTCATCACGGCGTTCGGGAGTCCACGAGTCACGCTCGCTGCGAATGGAAGGGGGAGCATTGACCAAAACGAACCAGTTTTCACATCCTTCAGGCGCGTGGCTGGGATCATTCCTACTCGAAATCGCGATGTAGATGGTCGGATCAGAGGCCGGTTCGCCGAGCTCAAACATGCTGTGAAATTCTGCCGGGTAGTCTTCAGAAAACAGAATGTTGTGGTGGTCGAGTTCCTGAAATTCTCTGCCTATGCCGAGCATCAAAACGAAGCCCGAAGTTGAAATGTCGGCTCCCTGGCGAGGATGAATCACTTCCTCCCCCTGCGAAGCGAGAAGCTGCCCGAGCCAGCCTCGGGAGGCGGTCAGCACGTCTTGATTACAGACCACGACATCGGATACCTGCGTACTGGTCTCGCCATCGGCATCAGTGGCACTGACCAGATAGCGACCAGATTCTGGCATGACGCTGACGACTTCGGAATTGGTTCGAAATTGAACCCCTAGACGTTTAGCGATGGTGGCTAGACGGCGCGGAACTTCAATCAACCCGCCTCGGACATACCACCCGCCAAACGAGCGCTGAACGTAGGGAATGATGTTGAAGGCAGACGGGGCGAGATATGGCGAAGACCCATTGTAGGTCGCGAAACGGTAAAGAATCTGACGGAGGTGAGGATCGGAGACCATCAGGTCGACCTTTTCGGCAAGGGTCTTAGTCGATGCAATTTTTGGTAAGTGCCGGAGCTGCGCAAGTTGTGATGGGCGGGCCAGAAGGCGCCACGCATCCTCCAGCCGATTCTCCAGAAATGCCTCAGCCGAAATATCGTAAAGTCCCTTGGCGTAGCCCAAAAATTTTGCAATTTCGGTGCCTTGCCAGAACTCTTCGTTTTCGTCGATCACCGTACCGTCTCGCCATCGATAGCGGCATGTCGTCGGCAGTTCGAGGAGATCCAGTTCGTCCTCGGGTTCGGCATCGCAGGTCGCCCACAACTCCCGAAGAACGTGCGGCATAGTTATTAATGAAGGCCCAGTATCCCATTCGAAGCCGCCTTCCTTTTCGATGCCTAACTTGCCGCCAACCTCCGGATTGCGCTCATAGATGGTGACTTGGCAGCCGGCCCGAGCGAGCAATGCAGCCGTCGTCAAACCTCCGATCCCGCCACCAACAATAGCAACCCTTGGTGGATGCGGGGGGCGGGGTCGTTTCTTTATTTTTGAGCTATCTGCCACAGCAATCTGGGTGGAGCGGCTTAGATGCCAATGTTTCGAATCCCGAGCCTAAAACGGTTGTTTAGGTGGATTCTAATTGAGGAATACAATGGTTTCGATTTCTTAGTTCGATGCGGCTCTAGGATCTGATTTATACAGGACGCGGATGATTAGGGGATATCTGTGGGATATCAACAAGGGAAGGTTTGATCTCCTAACACTCAGTAAAACAACATAATCATTTCTGTATATTTTGCCATAATTGACACAACGAAAATAGTGACGACACAGCCTAGATTCACGCATTGATTCTTGAAATACGTGAATTAATCTTCAATTCATTTTACAATTTTATGATGATAGGCGCGAATTTTATAAACGTGATTGATTGCGTAGAGAGCCCTTTTAAGATTCTTCAAGACCGTTTTGGATTTCGGAAGGGCGACTATGAAGTCCGAGTTAAGAACGGGCCTAAAATCGAACTGCGTCCTAATCGGGGTGATCGCGATGCCTTCTATGAAATCTGGATTACCAAAGACTACGCTTCTCACGGTGAGAAGATTGCTCCAGGTGATGTGGTGTGTGATATCGGCGCGAACATTGGATGCTTTTCTCTCTACGCCGCAAACGCCGCTGGTCCGAACGGGAAGGTGATCGCTTGTGAGCCAGACCCAGAGACTTTTAAGCAGTTGGAGCGCAACATTTCGATCAACGGATTGGAGGGCGTAGTGTTTGCCGAACAGTGTGCTGTATCAAATGAGTCTGGAGTTCTTCCGTTATATCGTTCAAAAAACTCGCTGTTTTCTTCGTTGTTTAGAGAAGTCGATGGGCGGTCGAATGGTATGGTTGTGGGTGAGGTCGAAGTGGTAACGATTTCTCAGCTATTCGAACGGCACGGTGTTTCTAAATGTGATTTTCTGAAACTTGATTGCGAAGGTGCTGAGCACGCGATCATTGCGGCACTTCCACCAGACATCGCCTCGATTTTGATGCGCATCACCGCCGAGAGCCATGATATTGATGACAAGCAAAGCTCAGATCTGGTTGATGCGCTTTTGGGCCATGGTTTTCAGCAGGTCGAGCCGACCAAAAACATCGACAATTCTTCCCTCTATTCGTTTCGCCGCTGAATGTTGAGATGTCATTGACGGTATCTAGGCTCGCGTGTCGGTCTAGATCGCGTTACTTTTAGGGCTATGAATGCAGCGATTCGCCGCCCTCTGCCGCTCGTCCTCATCCTATTCGCTCTGGTCTGTGCGCCAGTGAATTGGTCGATGGCTCAAACGATTCGCGAGATTAAGCCGCCGAACCTGAGTGGAGATGGATCTCAAACGAATCCGACGAAGCCAGCCGAAGGTGGAAAGACAGTCACCGGCTCAGGTAGTGGTAGCACTTCTGTAGGTGCAACCAGCTCGACCCGCAGAGACGATGTCAAAACTGTTCGGATGGTGGTTAGTGAGCGGATGCTAGGTCGTCCTCGAACATGGACATCTTCTGATGGCCGCAGCAGTAGCGGTATTCTTCTCGCGCAGCGTCAGGATCCCGCTCAGTCGGGCCAGAGGGCTACGCCACAGTCCCTGATGGCAAAGATCGAAGTGATCCGCGACGAGGCCGTTCGGTTGAAGATCGGAACTGGAATCTACGACGTAAAACTCAAAGACCTTTCTAAAGCAGATCGTGACTACATTAAAGTCATTGTAGCTGGTGTCGCCGCTCACAATAAGACCGTCCCAGCCCCAACGAAACCTGTGGCCAAGCCGTCGGCTCCGGCCCCAGTTGCGCGCTGATCGGCGCTGTCGCGCGAAATTCTGGCATGTCCGACGACTCACTGGTTCCATATCTCGTCAGCCTCGGCGTGAGTTGTGTCGTGTTATTAGTGGTCTACCTCCGCTGGAGGAGCGTTAGGGCTTTTGTGCGGCGATCGATCCGGGTCGAAGGGACGATCGTTGAGTTGATTCCAGAGAACGACTGCTATGCGCCGGTCGTTGATGTTTCGACGGAAGCAACTGGGCTGATTTCTAAGCGGATGCCGTGGGCGAGTAATCCCCCAGTCGGTCAGGTGGGCGATATCAAACAGCTTCTCCTCGATCCTGACCACCCCGACGATTTCCGTTTTGCAGGCGAGTGGAGTCTCTACACCGGAATGATTGCCTTTGGGGTGGTCGGAGTTCTTGGTCTCGTGATCAGTGTGGTTCTTCTTTTGGCGGAACTAGGGAAGGCCTGATTCATTCGGCCACCCACCACAATGATCAAATTTGGGTTAGATCTTGCAGCGTTTTGCGTTGAAGAACAGAGGCTCTTTTTTGTTCATTTCTGGTTAGTTCAATTCGCGAATATCCGTTGCGGCCTCTCTGAACATCGCCGACGACACGACCGTCTCGGTCGTCGCTGTCTGGGCTATGACCGGGGACGGTCATGCCACAGTTTAACCGTGTTGCCGCTCCGTAGGATGGGCGTTCACGCTGACGTTGAAAGAATCCACGCAAGACGAGCAGGCTCGCGACCGATCTCGCGCTATGCCTCCTCGACAAATCCAAGCGATGCACGCAGTGACATCGCGCTTGCAAAGGCGTCGTCGATGGAGTTTCCGAGCACTGTGAAGTGCCCCATCTTTCTCCCGGCTACGGCGCTTCGTTTTCCGTAGAGGTGGAGTTTGGCTTGGGGGTGAGACAAGACGGCGTCCCAATCGGGATGGCTGCGAACTCCAGTTTCTTCGTCTTCTGGCCAAACGTCGCCGAGCAGGTTTACCATCACCGCAGGAGTGTGTTGAGTCGTATCGCCCAGTGGGATTCCTGCGACCGCCCGAAGCTGCTGCTCGAACTGGTTGTTCACGCAGGCATCGATCGTGTGGTGGCCAGAATTGTGAGGCCGAGGTGCGATCTCGTTGACCAGAAGTTCGCCAGAAGTGGTGAGAAAGAGTTCGACTCCCAGAGTTCCCACATAGTCCAAACTCTCGGCAACAGCCCGCGCGATCTCGGCCGCTTGCACTGCTATCTCTGGAGCGACTCGGGCTGGTGCAATCGTGATATCAAGGATCTGATTGCGGTGAATATTTTCGCCAACTGGGAAGCTAACGAACGAGCCGTCTTGTCCGCGGGCGGCGACGACTGAAAGTTCGCACTGAAAGTCGATGAGCTTTTCGACCACTCCTCGAGGGGCTCCGAAGTGCTCCCAGATTTCGGTCATGTTCTCCTCACCAGTGAGTCGGAACTGCCCCTTCCCATCGTAGCCAAACGAAGCTGTTTTCAGCATGCAGCCAGTGCCAATCTCCGATACCGCTGCAGCGAGAGACTCTGCGGAGTCTACGACTTGGAACTCAGCATGGGGGATGCCCTGTTTGAGAAGAAAGCTTTTTTCGCGCTCCCGATTTTGGCAGACGTAAAGAGCATTTCGCCGTGGGAAAACTGGGCGGCGCTGTTCGACAGCTTCGACGAACTCAGACGGAATGTTCTCAAACTCCATCGTTACGACATCGACTTCTGAGATGAAGTCGCTAGTCGCTTCGGTATCGTAATAGTGGGCGTTGATTTCGCGGTCGGCGACCTGCCCGGCTGGGCTCGGAGGATAGCCGTCAGTGAATACCACTACACGGTAACCGCCGACCCGGGCTTCCTGAGCGAGCATTCGCCCGAGCTGTCCGCCACCAATGATACCGAGAGTTTGTCCTGGTTGGAGCATCTGAGCTAGGAAGGGAGATCGGATTGCGTTTCAAGTACAGCAGCGGTCTGCTCGGCGCGAAACGTTTCGAGTTTTTCCAGAAGGGCATCGTCATTCAATGCCAAGATCGAAATCGCAGACAGGGCCGCATTGATCGCACCGGCCTTTCCGATGGCCAGCGTGGGCACCGGAATTCCAGCCGGCATCTGGACAATCGACAACAGAGAATCGACGCCTTTCAAAACGCGAGATTCAATCGGCACGCCCAGCACTGGTAAGGGCGTCATGGCTGCAGTCATTCCGGGCAAGTGGGCGGCACCTCCAGCACCAGCGATAATCACCTTGATGCCCCGAGCAGCGGCCGTCTTGGCATACTCGCAGAGCAGATCTGGAGTCCGGTGGGCGCTGACCACTCGCACTTCGTGATCGACGCCGAAGTCGTTCAACCGCTGCGCAGCATGTTCGAGCGTCGGCCAGTCCGACGTGCTCCCCATAATGATTCCAACGCTGGCCATGATTGTAGAGAAATTTGGTTCTTGGTGTTGAGAGCAGCGTGAATTAGGAAGCGTCGGCGTCTTCGTTGTCGGCGATGTAGCGCTCAGCATCGAGAGCTGCGCGGCATCCATCACCAGCTGCGGTGATTGCCTGACGGTAGACATGGTCGGCAACGTCACCAGCAGCGAACAGGCCTTCGACATTGGTATAGGTCGTTCCGGGTGGCTGCTGAAGGATGTAACCGTTTTCGTCCGTGTCGACGAGACCCTCAAGGAATCCTGCATTCGGGATATGACCGATGGCGACAAACACACATTTCACATCGAGCTCGCTCTCATTGCCATTGACGGTGTCGGTGAGCTTGATCTTGGTCATCTCGCCTTTGTCGTCGGTGATATATTCGGTGACCCCTGAGTTCCAAACCGGCTCGACCTTGTCATTTGCCAGCACTCGGTCAGCCATGATTTTCGAAGCGCGAAGCTCGTCGCGACGGTGGATGAGGTAGACTTTCGAAGCGAAGCGGGTCAAGAAGGTAGCTTCTTCTGCTGCCGAGTCTCCGCCTCCGATAACCGCGACCGGAACGTCTTTATAGAAGGCACCGTCACAGGTCGCGCAGGAGGTCAATCCGTGTCCGATCAGTTCTTTCTCGTTCGGCAGTCCGAGGTGACGTGGGGAGGCACCAGTGGCCACGATCACGGTTTTTGACTCCTTTGTCTTTCCGCCTTCCATGTGGACGATGAAGTGACCTGCATCGGCCTTTTCGACCTTTTCGACGGTAGCGTATTCGATCCGAGCGCCAAATTTTTCAGACTGCTGCTGCATCTGCATCATCAGATCTGGCCCCATCACTCCCTCCGGAAATCCGGGGTAATTCTCGACTTCGGTGGTGGTCGTGAGCTGTCCGCCGGGTTGCGTTCCGGACAGAATCAGAGGTTCCAGATTGGCTCTGCCCGTATATGTCGCAGCGGAGAATCCGGCACATCCAGTGCCAATGATGATGACGTTTTCCATGGGAATTGTTCAGCGTCTGCTGAGGGCCGCTAGCTAAACACCCTGTCTGATTCAGGTCAAGCTAGTGTCCCGAACGCTTAGTCCGTTGAAAAAATTGAGGGGAAATGTGTCAGGAATCAGGTTCGCTCCGTTCACGTTGGAACATGATCACGGCAAATTCTCCCCCATACCTGCGTTACTCGTCGGTCACGAAGCCAGCCCCCACGGCATTTCTTCGTGAAAGCAGGATGGCTCGAACTGGTGTTTCACTCCTTCGGATTGAGAATCTTCTGTGTCGGTGCCAAACTCTGTTGTGCCGAACTCCCGAAGTCTTGTCGTCGTCCTCCTTGTGCTCGCCCTTTTCGGGATCGTGACGTTTTTAAAGATGCCGCGCGACATCGATCCAGAGCTGCCAAATCGGAGGGCTCAGGTGGTCGCGTTCGTTCCAGGAATCACTCCATCCCAGATTGAGGAGCGGGTTACGCTGCCGATCGAGCGGGCGATTGCTGATCTGAGCGGTCTGGCTAATATCGGGGCGACTTCAGGTCTCGGCCACGTGGTCGTGTCGCTCGAACTCGAACCCGCATCAGTGGCTCAAACGACGGCAGTTCTCGATTCTGTGCGGGAGCGAATTGAGCGACTGCGCGGTCAGCTTTCGACCCAGATTCCGTATCTCTCTGGACCATGGCTGGAATCGACCGAAACCTTTGGCCTGTTCGATTCCGTTCTCGTCCTCGGCCCGGCAACTGGAGTCGCCGCTGGAGACTCTGATAAAACACTGTCTTCTGCGGATTTAGATCGCCATGCACGTTCCGTCGCTGATCTGCTGCGTGCCGATCCGGCCATCACACGATCTCGGGTTTTCGGTGGGCAACAGTCAGCAGTCTATATTTCCTATGACGATGAAGATCTGCGCAATGCTGGGCTGACACCGAGTTCGTTGGCAGAGCGATTGCGGGTCGCGACTGCGTTGCTCCCAGGAGGCTACGTCGAGGAAGACGGTCGGATTCTGGCCATCCAGGTGCCGGGCAGCGGAGGCGACCTCAAGTCTCTGCGTGAAATGCCGATCCGCGATCCGCGCGACGGTTCCACATCGCGGTTGGGAGATGTTTGCGACATCGAATTGTCTCCTGTCAGTCCCGGATTCGGAGGAATCATCGTCAGAGGCACCCCAGCGATTGGAATTGCGGTTAAACGTCACGGCGACGCCGATCCTGAGTCATATGCCGAAGCGATTAGGGGCGCTCAAAATGGCCAAGAAATTCGGGAGGCAGGCTTGGTTTTGCGATCAGTCCTCGACCGACCGACCGAAACGGCATCGCTGATTTCGAGAACTTCGCGCCTTGTTCTGATCAGTAGTTTGTTGGTCTTCGCGATGGTCACTCTATGCATGGGGTTGCGCAGTGGTTTCGCTGTCGCCTGTGCGCTAGTTCTGACTCTCGGGATCTCGTTTTTGGTTCTCGGTGGGCTCGGTATTTCGTGGAACGTGATCACATTGGCTGCCCTTTCGGTCGCGGTTGGATTGATTGTCGACAACCATATTGTCCTCGCTCACCAGGCCCGTCGTCGAGCCGCTGATCACCAAGAAGAACCGACGCCTGGACGCTCACTTCGGAGCCTTGGCTGGCCGCTGTTGGTGGCGATGCTGACGACGCTCGCTGCGTTTCTGCCAACGTGGCTTTTGCGCGGAGGAGCAGGTGAATACGTCGCTTCTTTAGCAGTGGTAGTCGGGGTTTGTTTGACGGTTTCGTTGATCATCGGATTCGTGGTCACTCCATCGCTTTCGGTAGGCTCCCGAGGCCTTGTTTCCCGACTCCGACGTCCTTTCGTAGTCAGGACTTATAGTCAATTCTTGGAACGGTTGTTGGCTCGCGGATCATGGGCAGCGATTGCCGTGCCGATCGTCTTCGGATTCATTGGCTGGTTGGCTTGGGGGGGGCTCGATCGGGCACCTCTGCCGGCGATCGATTCGACGGCGGATCAATCTGTCGAGATCACTTTTCCGGTTGGGACGAGTCGTGAGATTGTCGCCAAGGCGACGTCCGAATTGGTTGAGGGAATCTATAAAGATACCTACGCTGGGCCGGCTCCAGTTTCCTTTCTCGGGGCGGATCCAGCCCCTGTGTTTCGCGGCATGGCGCCGCGCTTACCGAACCCTTGCCAAGCCACCGTTCTATTGCCCGGAGCTAGCAGCGTTCTCGAAACGGTCACGATTCCGGAAGCTTGGTCGAAACGCTATCCGCTGGCCACCGTTAGGACTGGGCCGCTCGGCTTGACGCCTCGACTTCGTCACGCGGTTGGAGTTCGGTTAACCGGAAGGGATCGCCAGTCGGTGACTAGCTTTGCTGCGAAGGCTGTCGAAATGCATCGCGATGGTTGGCTCAGCGACTTGTCCTTATCGAGTCCAGAATTGGAATCGGTTTCCTCATTCAGAGTGGATATCGACTTGGAGGAAGTGGCTGGTGAAGGTTTCACTCCCGTCGAAGTGGCGTCGGGCGCAGCAGCGAATTCCAGCGGAGTTCCGGTCATGTGGATCCAAACGGAACAATCAGGCGGACGAGTTCCAGTTCTGCTTCGCCAATCGACGGATGAGAACATGATGACGACACTTGAGGAAGCGTACATTCATCGCGGTAAAGGCAATCCACTGTTTCTTGAAGACCTGGCAGAAATCGAAGAACAGGAGCTGCCGACCCGACTCAGCCGCTGGAATGGTCGTCCTGCCGTGGAGATTAGGGGCGCATCCCTCGGCAATGCCATCGCTTCGGAAATCGAGCTCCTCGATAGCTTGAGCGCCGATGCGCCATCCGGACTCTTGGTTGAATCTTCGGGTTCGCTGGAACGTTCTGAGCAACCAATGCGACGGGTCTTGGCGATGCTTCCGATCATTGCCATCGCCATCGTGATTCTGCTGCTCATTCAAACCAAGTCAGGAGCCGCTACCGCTGCGATCTGCTTGAACTTTTTGCCAGCCGTGGCCGGATCGATTTTGGCTCTCGCTGTCACAGGTCAACCATTTGGTATTATGGCCTTGCTCGGGATGGTCACGGTCGGGGGCATCATGGTGAACAACGCGGTCTTGATGCTAGATCGGATGCGTCGAGAGCGGGCTTTCGGAGTCGATGAAGTGAGTCGTGTCGCTGCCGAACGATTCACGCCTGTGGTTGTGACCGCGGGTTGCACGCTGCTCGGGGTTCTGCCGCTCGCGCTGTCTGGCAATGCGCTGTGGGCACCTTTCACGATCGCCCTGATCGGCGGAATCTTAGCCTCGACGATCTCGACACTGATCTGGATTCCAGGCGCCGCACTCGGTGGAATCGGCGAAGATCGTCGAGCGTAGTTCTACCGAGCGAGGTGTGCTTTATCGCGAGGCAATCGCCTCGACTCCGACCGCATCTCGTTTGCCGCTTTGGAGGCAGAAGAAGCTCTTGTGGCAGGCTTCCTTCATGGCGATGTGGCCGGTCACGAAACCGGTATGTTGAGCCGTGAATTCGATTCGGGCTGAGCGCTCACCAGTATTCGTGGCGATTGGGGCTCCGTCTTGGTCATTGATGACGAGATGGATTGAATTGGCCCCTTTGTCGGCACCAATGAAGACGACATAATCCAAGCCTTCTTTGACTGGGATCGTCAGAGGTGAAATTTGCGTTTCGCTCAGTTTTCCAACGAGGCGTTGGCCGAGATCGTAGCCTTGTTCTTGGTAGTTTACTGACAGCTCTACAGCGGCTTCGTTGGCTTCCGACCGATCTGGGCGCTTCGACAGAACGAAGGCAGTGGCACCGACAGCGAGTAAGGTTGCGGCGGCGAGCAGAGTGCGGAGAGTCTTCGATTTTTTCATGGTCAATTAGCGGGCTTCCTATCTATGTAGTCGGACGAGGGCCCCCTCTATTGCGAAAATTCTTCAATTTTATATCAATCGGTTTGTGACTCTCTAAAAAGACGTGTCGCCAAAAAAGCACCAGCTAAGCTCCCGAGGCATGGTGCGATGATGTAAACAGTGAGCCATCCGCTCCCATTGGTAGTGAACGGAACTGACCCCCAACCAGCGGCGGCTGAGACCAATCGCGGACCAAGATCACGGGCGGGATTGAAGCCTGCCTGAGTGAGTGGAGCGAAGATCGAAATTAGGGCGGCGAGCGTGATTCCGATTGCTACCGGCGTAAACCATCGCGGGCCTGCGTCGTTCGATTTTGCGGTAAAACCAAACACAGCGAATGCCAAAATCGCCGTGCCCAGAAACTCCGCGAAGAATGCGGTGCCGAAGGGGGCACGTTCACGGTCAGCTTCGGTGAGAGCTGCCCCACCTGGATTGGGGTAGTATTCCCCAAAGACCATCGCGCTGGCCTCTGAACCCGGTTCGCCGCGGAGGATTCCGTTGGCTTGTTCAAATGCTGTGATCGTTGGGCCGAATAGTGAAAGCACACAGACGGCGGCGAGAATCGCACCGACAAACTGAGCCGCGATGTAGCCGGGAACTCGCCGCTTCGGGAAATCACCGAAGACGGAAAACGCCAGAGTGATCGCCGGGTTCAGGTGAGCCCCACTGTGTTTGGCGCTCAGAAAAATCGCGGCAGAAAGCCCAAGCCCCCAAATGGCGGCGACTTGAAAGAGACCCTGATAGGCACTTCCAGCCACCGCATTGGCGACTGAGCCGCATCCGAAAAACACCAGCAGGAATGTTCCCGCCACTTCACTTGCGAACCACTTAGGCATTTTTAATTCCTCGGTCGAATTAGCACTTAGCGCCTTCGCGGAGCCCCGCAGCGTAGGCTTCGAAGACGAGTCGGATTTGATCGCGGACGGTTTGGAATACTTCCATGATCTCCTGTTCCGATCCTTCTGCGTGAGCCGGGTCAATGAATCCCCAGTGGTGGCGATTAAGTTGTCCGGGGAAGGTTGGACAGGCTTGATCCGCGTTCCCGCAGACCGTGATGACCGTTGAAATGTCGCGGTCTAGAAAGGTGTCCATGTGCTTCGATTCGTGCCCAGAGATATCTATTCCGATTTCGCTGAGAGCTTCGATCGCTTTCGGGTGGACGTAACCAGATGGGTCGGATCCCGCACTGTGGACTTCGATGAGATCGCCGGCGGCGGCGCGTAGTATGCCTTCAGCCATGTGGCTGCGGCAGGAGTTTCCGGTGCATAAGATGAGTACGCGCGGCAGAGAATCGGATGGGCTTTGGTCGGACATGGTGTTGGTTAGCAGCAGGATTTGGAAGGCGCGACTTTGGGGTCGAGCTCAGAGAGTCTGGACGAATCGCGTTTGAAAATAGGATCCTCAAGTCGGAGGTCTTGGAGGCAGCTGAGGTTCTCGGCGAGGATCGCGTTCGGGGTGTCTGCCAACCGGTAGATCATCCAATTCCCTCGGCGTTCGGAGTCGACCAGCTGGTAGGTCTTTAGATAGGATAGGTGCTTGGATACCTTCACCTGAGGCTCGTTGAGGATGTCTTGGAGATGGCAAACACAAAGCGGCCCCGACTTCAGCAAATTCAGAATCCGCAGACGAGTCAGGTCGCACAGACAGCGGTAGACCTGGCAAAGTTCCTCGGAGTTCATGCCGATCAACGAAGCATAGAACTACATTCCTTCATAGGAATATCCTTTGGTCAAATTCGTCACGTTTTCGGGTCACCTTCACACAAACTTCACAGAGTCGGGGCAGACTTCCGTCATCATGAATCACCCAACGCCACTAGTGGCTACCAAAACCGCCCCATCTTGCAGGGACAGCTTCTTTGAGAATCTGGGCGTCTTCTCTTCAGAGGAGCACGATCGGTTGCTTCCGAAAAAGGCATTTTCGCCATGGATGCTCATTTTGTTCGGGGCGATTCCGCAACTGATTCTATTTCTGGTTAACCTGTCGAGCTACTCGATGGTCGCCAAAGATCTGTCGCCTGAGCAGCAATGGAATTGGGCGGTGCTAGGGCTGGGCAGTTTGGGAATGGCTGCCCTCTACTGCGCGGTGACGTGGTATCTCAAGCGGCAGGGAAAACTCGTAGGTGTTGTCGAATGTCTGCTCGGGTTCATTCCGCCGGTTGCCTTTCTGGTCATAGTCTTCGGAGCAGTCGCCATGTTCGGAGCGAGTGTGAGTTTGCTTCCAGAAGGCGCGGAGCGTTGGTTGTTGACCGAAGATGTGTTCTTAACCACCCAGCTGACTTTTGTGATGCCCGGGATTCTGTTGCCGGTTGTTTTGCTCGCCGGTTGGCCGAGCGGAGGTTGGCCGGTTGGGATCGGTGAAGTGGAGCGAAAAAAGTCGACCGAATTTAAGTTCGGCTTAGCTATCTTGGCGGTCGCTGGGCTGTGCCTGCTCGGGTTCTGGCTGATGCTGACGACGAGTATTGGCTTCCTAGGAGCGATTCCGATGATGCTCATGGTTGCGGGGATTGGGATCATGATTGGCATCGGTTTGATAAAGCTGGTGCTCGCATCGATTCGCTCAGCAGCTCGCTCGGGTCACAATACTCAGATCGTCCTCGCAACGTTGCTGTGTCTCGTTTTTCCGTTGGCCGGGCTGATGGTAAACCTTTCGATTCCGTTTCCAGGAAGTTTCCGAGGTATCGGGATTTGGGTGCTGGCATGCGTCAATGCGATGTTCCTTTTAGTTCCGCCATTGAAGGGCCGAGGCGAGCTATTTCCGTGGTTGGCGAGGATCGCTCTCCTGGTGTTTCCGCTCTATTTCACCGCTGTTTATCTGCCGTTCCTGCCGTTTGCGGTTCCAGCACTTTTTGTTTGGGGAGCGGGACTGTTGATGCTGGCACCGATTTTGTTGTTACTGTTTCAGGCTTCAAGAATTGTTGCGGGTTGGCACCAACTTCGGGCGCATTCCGGATTCTCGAAAGCAAGTCTAGCAGTCTATGCCGTACTTGCCTTCACAGCACTTCCGGCGGCATTCGTCGCCCGCTGCGTGCACGATCGTTCAGTGCTCCGCACCGGATTAGACCATGCCTTCGTCGGCAACACCGGGCTGGATTCAGAGACCGGAGAATTTACGACTGAGGACGTCGTCTTCAACGGATCTCTGTCTTCGATGCGCCGAGCATTGACCAATTTGTATCGGGTCAAACACGGCGATTGGTTGCCCTACACGACCGCTGCCTACAACCGGATCGTCTTCGATGGGTTGGTTCTGCCTGACGAGAAAATTCAGCACATGCACCGTGCGTTCTTTGGCGAAGAGCTCGAGATCAACAGCAAGCGTGGCATGTTCAGCAGTGGTTGGGGATTCGGTAGCCGAGGCCAAGGTCGGACTCGGGGAATCGACAATCCACTGCCCCAAGATTCCGTCGAAATGGTCTCGATCGAGTCGACCCGTCAAGTTGATGCGGATGGCATCGCCGAGACTTTAGCGACCATTAATGTCCGCAATTTGGCCGGAACCTTGGGCGAGTTCACAACCGACATGGTTGTCCCAGCTGGTAGCCTGATCACCGGTTTCTGGCTCGATATTGAAGGTGAGTGGGTGCAGGGAAAGATCTTTGAACAGAAGGCTGCCCTTTGGGTTTATCAGATGATTCGCGATACGACCCGCTGCGATCCTTCGGTTCTGTGGTATCGACAGACCGGCGAGCTGAATTTACGGATCTATCCGGTTCCAGGAAACGGGACTCGCCGAGTTCGAGTGGCATTTAGCACTCCGGATGACTCCTCGGCCGAGGCATTGATTGGAGACCGAACACTGGCACTAACTAGTCGTGGGAAGGCTGCCAACAACGTGTCTGAGGTCGGTGGATCGGAACCCGATAGCTCCTTCATCGCTGGTTCTGGCGATGGCACGGGCGCAACTTTGGTTCTTTCTAAACACGGCTGCGGAGAGCTTCCAACTGTTGTGCGGACTCCCTATCTTCACCTGATCGTTGATCGTTCCGCAGGCTCTCAAGATTGGACTCAAGCCGAGGTCCGTGAAGTCGTAGCGGCGCTTCAGAGACAAATCCCCGAAGTGACCACTGCGCGGGTTAGTTTCGCAAACTACCAGATCTCGTCGCAAACTGACGATCAGGATCTGATTGAAATCGACGCGCTTCCGAGAGCAATTTCCGATGATCATGGATTAGTAACCGCCGGAGGTGGCTTTGTTAGAGATGAGGCAATCCGCCATGCTTTAGCGGCTGGTGTCGCTCGGACAAAGACCGATCCAAACAGCTATCCGATCATCGCTATTTTGAGGAATACAGCGACGGAATCCATCACTGAATCTGATGACGGCTTCCGAAGTGTTGTCAAACTGGCAGCGCATCTGCCCGACTCCGAAGTCTTCTACACTTGGACATCGGGATCGCTTGAAGCCTCCAATTTTTGGAGAATTCCAGTCAGTCTCGCGAAGGCGGCCAAACGTGATGGTATCCCTGTGACGGTCGTGCGGGCCTCAGGTGCAACCACGCGACCGGTCGCCTTCGCTGCAAACTCATCTGAGCCAAACGAGATGAAATTGCTGCATCTGTTCGATCCGAAAACGACCGAACATTTTGAAGCCTTGAATGAAGAGCGATGGGAGGGTTTACCGATTCCACTGACTCGGCTCCCCGAGACAGCGACCTATGCCAAGGGCTTGCGGGCGATGCGGGTTCGTGCTCGCGAAGACATCCGAATCGGCGGCGGAACTGGTGCGACTCAGGAGGTTCTCGATGCCGCCCGTCATGCTGGAACATTGGTTCCTGGCAGCACCTATCTAGTCATGGATATGAGCTGGCAGTGGACAGCGGTCGAGAAGGCTGAGCGCAAAAAACTCGGTGGTCACAAGGCCATGGAAATGTCGGAGACGCCCGATGAAGTGATGCCGAATGGTGCCGTCCCTGAGCCTTCATCCGCGATGCTACTGTTGCTAGCAATGGTTGCCGGACTTTGTCAGCGCCGGCGATCTCGCGCTATCGGCTGTTAAGGTAGCGAAACAATTCTTCGGCTGCCAGGCGGTGCCCATCATTGTTTGGGTGGTAGATATCCAATGAGTTTTTACCACGACCGTGTTCTTCGAATTTGGACAGAAGGTCAATGACTTCGAATCCAGCGTCCTCCGCCCAACCCGTCACAACTTCATGTTCGTGGGATTGTCCATAGGGGGCGTCTTCTTCCTCGCCCCCGTCGGGGAAAGTTGGGAAGATGGCGACGACAACAGGTATGCCCTTTTCCGAGCACAATTCGCGAATCGTTGAAAATCCTCTTTCGGGAATGCTGCCGAAATACTTGTTTCGTATTCTCATGCCGACTCGTCGTGTCGTGTTCACTAGTCTAGAGGGAGTGTCTGTGAAATAGGCTCTCAGCCCTCCATCGACGCCGAAATCTTTATCGTTGAGGCAGTAGCCGATGATCACCAGATCGGGATCAACAGCAAGTCCGGACTCTCTGAGCAGAGCGGCTTCTTGGATAGTGTTGTATCCGCTCACCGCCATACTGAGCACCTCGACTTTCTGCCCAGCGTTAACAAACAACTCCTCGAGAACCTTTGGGTAGCTTTTGTCGAGTTCGACGCCCCAGCCGAAGCTAACTGAGTCGCCAATGACTACGATTCGGTAAACGCCTTCCGCTTTGGAAGCTGAATATTCGCGATCACGAAAACCCGATGAGTTGGTCTTGTAGGTCGTGTTGAACTCTGGAAAGGGCACCTCAGCATTGGGCCGCATTTCGTAGATCTGCTGGCGAACAGGAGACTGAATGTGGAGCAGGGAATCCCAGTCACTGTCAGAAACCACATCTTTGTTTCCAGAAGGGCGAAGAACACGTAAGCCGACTTCCATCGCCAGAAGGAGGAGAATGGTTGTTGCGCCAAGAAGCGCTAATTTGGCAAAGGGTCGCGACATTAGGGGAATTTTACATTGAGCCAGAGAGAATCGCAAGGCTCAGCACTCGGTTGTGGATGTTCTCCGTCACGCTTCTAACCGCACTCCTGCTTCGGGGATTGCTGTGCCAATTCGAGCAGCTGTGAGGTATCCAGTCGCTGTGAGGGCAGCGACCACGTCTTCGGCTCGATCCTCAGGAACTCCGGCGAGAAGGCCCCCGGAAGTTTGTGGATCGACGAGGAGGGGGAAGGCGTCGTGTTCCGCGTGCTCGGCTGCATTAGCAACGATTTCCAAGGCCGACCGATTGTGGCGATGAAGTGAACTGAGAATCCCGCGCTGGCTGACTTCGATCGCGCCATCGAGAATCGGCAAACATTCGAGAGACAACTCAGTTCCGGCAGCAAAAGCTGCTTCGGCAGGCTGCGCCTTGAGCATTTCCGCGAGGTGACCTAGAAGCCCGAAACCGGTGACATCGGTCATCGCGGTAGCGCCATGTTCGCGAAGAATTTTTGATGCACTCAGATTATCGAGCAGCATGGATTCGGTCGCCCTGTCGATCCAGCGAGGATCGGTTTCGAACCGCATTTCAGCAGCGAATAGGCAGCCGGTTCCGAGAGCCTTTGTCAGAATCACGGCATCTCCAGGGCGCATGCCGCCCTTTCTTGACGCATGATCCCGATCCACGAAACCATTGGCATTGATTCCTAGGGCAAGCACGGCTCCCTCGGCTGTGTGGCCACCAGCGAGAGGCACGCCCATCGAATCTAAAGCGTGCGTCAGGCCGCCGAGAGCCTGGAAAAGTGTTTCTTCGATGACCTGTTCGGCACCGAACGGGACGACGACTAAGCAAAGCGCGCTATGGGCATCGGCACCCATCGCAAAAATATCGCTCATGCAGTGATTGGCGGCGATCCGCCCGAACACGAAAGGGTCGCCGACGATTTCCGGAATGTAATCGATGGTTTGGACGAGATGTTTTCCCGCCGGGACATCGAGGATGGCGGCATCATCGGGGTCATCGATCCCAGCGATGATCTGTGGTGCATGGATCGATGGAGAATTGGAGTCCGCCCGAAGCTCGCGAATCCGTGACATGACGCGCGACAGAATTGGAGAGCCAACTTTGGCCGCGCAGCCGCTGCAACGCATCGAAGCTCGCCGTCTCAGACTTTCCAAATCGTTGCCCTCAACCGCTTGCGGGTCGTCTTGCTCTGCTCCATCCATCGCTGGCAGATCCGTGAATCGACGCATGAACTTGCGATCGATCTGATTCTTCCATCGCCACATCAGTGGAGATTCCCAGGCCAAAAATTGCCGCGATGCGACGGCCGACCCTGAGCCCTGTGATGTGCCGATCAGGCTGAGGAACTCTTTCTGTGGGCTCCACGAAACCGGCGGTTTGTCAGCAGCTAAAAGCCGTAGATTGCGCAGTAGGGGTTTGGCCATCCGGACAGCAAACACTCCAGATTTGGGGCGCGGATAGCCGTCGATCGATGCGACATCGCCGGTGGCAAAGAGATTTGGGAAGCCGACAGCTTGCAGGGTGTTTTTGACCCGAACGAAGCCGTGTTCATCACATTGGAACCCAGAGTCAGCAAGCCATTCTGGCGCTTTGGCGTTGGTCACCCAAAAGGTTTCGTCGCTGGGGATGCGCTCGCCGGAGTCGGTGGTGACGTGGTCTATTTCGACTTCGGAAACGCGGGTCGACGTTAGAACCCGAATCGCGCGTTTGTTGAGAATTTCGTTCAGCCGCTTTTGGACGCGCTCGTTGTGGGTTTGCAGGACAGTGCTGCCGCCATGAATCAGGGTAATTTTGCCGAACCCTTCCAAGCGTCGCTCAATACCCAGAGCCATTTCGACTCCGCCAGCACCACCCCCCACGATGGTGATCGCAATTTCCTCTGGGTTTTCGCCAGCCTCTTTCTTCGCATCATGCTTGGCGAGAATCTGTTCCCATCGACCCAAAAGCTCCGGAACGGGTTTTGACGGCGTGGCAAATTCTTCGGCACCCGGGACACCGCCCCAAGACGGAGCGCTTCCAATATTAATCGAAGCCAAATCGTAGCGCATCGGCGGACGACCCTCGATTTGGACAAGGCGCAGGTTCGGGTCGATACCAGTCACCTTGCCCAAGACGAACCTTGCACCAGCAAATTGGCACAGCTTTCTCAGGTCGATATGGACTTCGGAGCGGCTGTAAAACCCTGCGATATGGCCCGGTAGCATCCCTGAGTAGGGGGCTTCGCTGACGTCAGAGATCACGGTTAGTCGGACTCCAGGGATCGGTCGCATGCCGACCATTCGCAGCAACAATGCATGGGAGTGCCCGCCACCAACAAGCACTATATCCCGGGCAATTGGGTCGGTGATCGCAGCTCCTTGCACATCCGAAGATCATGGAACGACCGGTTTCAGCAAGTCCCGATTCGTCCATGTGACAGCATTTTTGATCGACATTCTCCGTGAACTCGCGGATTTCTGGCTTCCTATGTTACTTTTTGCGCCTTAAAACGATCTAATCAATTGAGGGGTAAATTTCCCTATCAAATAGGACAACACTCTTTTTCAATTCCATGAAGGCACTACCGATCATTCTTCTGGCCTGTCTCATCCTCGCATTCACCCTGTTTTCGCGGGGTTGCTGCAGTGACTGCCAAACCAATCTAGACAACGCGCTGGTCACCGCAGCCGAAGATGAGCTGCAAGGCGACGTCAACGGACTCAAAGTAAGCCGCGAAGACTTCGATGTTACCCTCGAAGGCACCGTTCCTAACGAGCAAGCCGCGAAAGATGCGGAAGTCGCACTGAACGAGAGGCTTCCTGGTGGCCGCGTCAATAACCTCCTTAAATGGGGGGGGGCCGCTGCAGCTACAGGAGTTGGCATCGCAGCTGCGATACCAGATTCAGAACCGGTCGTAACCCCACCCGCGCCCGAACCCGCGCCTGTCCCGGTTCCCGTTCCCTCTAAGATCGCCAAGCTAACGATCAAACCAACCGGTAATGCTGAGCTCGACCGCGCTTTGGCAGCAGCTAACACGGGCGTTAGTGTCGGTGATCCGCTCGCCGACAACGGTGGCAAATTCCAAAATGCTCTCGCTGCTATCCCAGGAGTCGAAACCGTTTCTGTGGATGTCGCCAAATCCGGTGACAATGACTTTGAGCTAGTCGCCAGTATCGTTCCAGTTCCTGCACCTGAGCCGAAGATTGCCAAGTTGACGATCAAGCCGACCGGAAATGCCGAACTCGATAAGGCTTTGGCAACGACCAGCACCGGCGTCAATATCGGTGATCCGCTTGCCGACAATGGTGGCAAGTTCCAAAGCGCTCTCGCTGGTGTTCCTGGAGTTGAGGGAGTCTCAGTCGAGGTCGAAGAAGCTGGCGACAATGATTTTGAGTTGGTCGCAACGATCACTCCAAAGGCCATGGAAGCAGCAATTCCCGAGCCGACTCCGACCCCCGAGCCGATGATCGCCAAGTTGACGATCAAGCCGACCGGAGATGAAGAACTCGATCGTGCTCTGGCATCCCGAAATACGGGCGTCAGTATCGGCGATCCCTTGGCTGATAACGGCGGCAAGTTCCAGTCAGGTCTCACAGATGTTCCCGGCGTCGAGACCGTTTCGGTCGAAGTGAAGGAGTCTGGTGACAACGACTATGAACTCGTCGCAACTGTCACTCCGAAGCCTGAACCCAAGCCAGATGTTGTGACCAAGCTCGCTGTTCTCGGGGACGGGGTAAAAGTTCCCCGCGGCCGAGTCGAAGCCGCTCTCGGACTCGCTGAAGGCGATGTCTTTGATGCGAAGAAATTGGAAGGTGCTGAGATGCGTCTGAAAGCGTTGGATGGAGTCGCTGAAGCAGCGGTTCGCACCGAAGCCGTCGATGGTGGTTTCCGAATCATCGCCAATCTGACTGCTCCGACACCAGCACCCGCGCCAGTTCCGACACCGCCAGCTCCCGAGCCCACTCCTGAGCCAATCAAATCGGAGCCGAAGAAGTCTCCTGAACCGATTGCCGCAGGGCTCGCCGGTTTGGCTGATCTGCCGATCTATTTCCGTCCTGGACACGTCTGCGTTGACGCCAGTGACATCGGTAAACTCCGCACCGCAGCTCGCCTGATTAAGGAGGCTGGAAACGACGATCCGATCTCGCTCATTGGTTTCTCCGACCCGTCGGGATCTAGCGAAGCCGCAAACAAGAAGATGGCATTGCGTCGCGCCGCCGAAGTCCGGAACCTCCTGATCGAGGAGGGGGTCAACCGGAGCATCCTGACCACCAGCAGTGGTGGCATTGATCCAGGAGACGGCACTAAGGAGTCCTACGAACACTCTCGCCGCGTCGAAATTCGAGCCACTCGCTAGACACCAGAAACTCTCAACGAACCCGAACCGACTAAAAATCATGGGATTCACACTCTCCGCATTCCTCGTGGTGGCCTTCTGGGCGATCCTCTTCTTCCTGATTGGCCTCCTGATTGGCTGGCTCCTTTGGAGAAAATGTCGCGCCAATGCAGAAGCTGCAGAACGCGAAAACGAACGCATTCGTCAAGACCAAGCCAGACTCGAGCGGGAGATCCGCGAAGTTGAGGCTGAAATCGCAGCAGCTGCCTAGTCAGCCTGACACACACACAACAATTTCGAGCAGCAAAACGACATGCTTAAGAATCTATTTCTCTTCAACAAGGAGTGCGCCTGGTGTGGAATCTGGTGGCTTCTTCCTCTCCTAGCACTTCTCCTCGGGCTTTGGCTCGCGTGGATCCTTTGGGGTGCCTTTAAGAAGCGCCTGCAAACGGCCTTAGACCTCAAAGGTGGACTCAATGAAAAAGTAGGTGGTCTCAAATCCCGCCTGACCGGGCTCCGAGCTGAGCGCGATGCGCTTCATGCACGTGTGCCTGAAGTCGAAGCCGATCTGGCAGTAACAGCAGAGGCTCCTGATCTCACGGTCGACCTCGGCATGCCCGATCCGGAGATCACAGCCGAGGCTGGGATCACTGCTGGTGAACTCGAAATCGAAGGCGCCTCGAATGACCTTTCGGTGGAAATCGGAATGCCAGAAGCTGACGCGACCGCTGAAGTCGGTTTCGCAGCCGGTGAGATTGATCTCGATGTCGATGGCATGGAGCCTGGAAAACCCGGAGCTGGATTTGTTGCCGCAGGAGCAGGAATCGCCGCTCTCGGCGGGCTTGCGCTGGCAGGCCGCGGAGGTGACGACGACGAGGAAGCACCCGATCTCAGTAGCTACGAGCCTGCCTTGCAGACTGAGTTCGCTGGTGAGGATGTTCGCGCTGATGGAGCCTTGGGAATCGTTTACGGCTCGCGTCCAGCTCAAGTCGACGATTTGACCGAAATCAAAGGTGTCGGTGATATCACTGAAGAGCGACTAAACGACTATGGCGTCTACCGCTTTAAGCAGATCTGCAATTGGTCAGACAGCAATGTCAACGAGTTCGGAGAGCGTTTGGAGTTCCCAGATCGCATCGAACGCGAAGAGTGGCGTGCCCAAGCTTGCAAGCTCGCGAAGCAGGAAGAAGAACGCGCAAATCTAGAGCCCGAGCCTGAGCCCGAGCGGCCAGACGTCGGAGTCTATGCAGACTTAGAAGGTAAGTATTTCGGAGAAAACGTAGCGGTTGATGCCAAATACGGTCTCCTGTTCGGCGGTGTCGCCGGTTGCGCAGACGACCTGACAGAAATCAAGGGTATCGGTAAGGTGCTCTCGAAGACGTTGAACGAATCCGGAATCTACCGTTTCCAGCAGATCGCTGACTGGAACGATTACAACGTCTGGGCGTTCAACGAAAAAATCTCGTTCCCTGGTCGCATCCAACGCGACGAATGGGTCAAGCAAGCCGCAGAGCTCGCTCCGAATTCGAAGTGTCTTGCCGGACAAGCGGAAGCAGAAGCAGAGGCCCAAGCAAAAGCTGAGGAAGAAGCCCGTCTCGCTGCCGAAGCCGAAGCCAAGGCGAAAGCTGAGGAGGAAGCACGTCTCGCTGCCGAAGCCGATGCGAAGGCGAAAGCTGAGGAAGAAGCCCGTCTCGCTGCCGAAGCCGATGCGAAGGCGAAAGCTGAGGAAGAGGCACGTCTCGCTGCCGAAGCCGAAGCTAAGGCGAAAGCTGAGGAAGAAGCACGTCTCGCTGCCGAAGCCGATGCTAAGGCGAAAGCTGAGGAAGAGGCCGCCGCCGCTGAGAGAGCGAAAGTTGCTGCCGCCGCTGCTGCTGCCGCCGCCGTTGGCGCAACAGCTCTTGCCGCTTTCAAGGACGACAAAGATGCCCCAGAATACGACGATCAACTCGGAGTCCTTTACGGTTCCAAACCTAGCAAGGTCGACGACTTGACCGAAATCTGGGGTGTTGGTGATGCTACGGAGAAGCGCCTGAACGACTACGGCGTCTACACCTACAAGCAGATCTGCAACTGGGACGAAGACAACATCTCGGAGTTCGGATCACGTCTCGACTTCCCCGACCGGATCGTCACCGAGGACTGGAAAGGCCAGGCCTGCAAGCTCGCCCGTCAGGAAGAGGAACGCGCGAATCTGCCTGAGGAGCCAGAGCCCGACATGCCAGAAGTCGATGCCTACGCAGGCAACGAGTCGAAGTATGTAGGGGAAGATATCCGGGTCGATCCCAAGTTGAACGTCTTGTTCAATGGCGATCCGAATTGCGCCGATGATCTAACTGAGATTAAAGGAATTGGCAAAGTACTCAATCGCACTCTGAACAATGAGGGCGTCTATCGCTTCCAGCAGATTGCAGATTGGGACGATTACAACGTCTGGTCGTTCAACAAGATCATCTCGTTTCCAGGTCGCATTCAGCGCGACGAGTGGATCAAGCAAGCCACGGAGTTCGCTCCGAATTCGAAGTGTCTCGCGGCAGCCGAAGAAGCTTGGCCGATCGTCCCGACGGAGTCAGAGATTCGGGCTCGTGCCGAGGAACTCAGTGGCTTCCGCCACGGAAACGGTCTCAACGGTGACGAAAAACGTGATTGGATTCTCGCTGAGCGGGAACTCTATCGGGAGCGTTGCGAGTTTGTTGACGGAAATGCCCGCGACGATATTCGCCGCCACTACTATGCCGGCGATAACCACGATGACTTGAGTCAGTTCTCCGGAATTGATCAGGCCGGTGCCGAAGAGTTGAACCGGCTTGGATTCACAACCACCACCTCACTTCGCGACATGTCGTCTGCTGATCGTGAGCGTGTCACTCGCTGGTTCGATGCCCGTGGAATGAAGCTCGATCTTCCGAGCACTGCCGATATCGATGCTGCGACAGCCTCCGATGAGGCGGACTACAGTGACTTGATCGTCAGCAACTTCGCTGGTGAATCAGTCCGTTCCGATGGTGCTCTCGGAGTGATCTACAATGAGAAGCCAGAGACCGCGGATGACCTCACGGAAATCAGTGGAGTCGGTGATGTCATCGAAGGCCGCCTTAATGATTACGGAGTCTTCCGCTTTAAGCAGGTCGCGAACTGGGACGAAAACAACGTCAGCGCCTTTGGTGAGCGTTTGGAGTTCCCAGGGCGGATTGATCGTGAAGAGTGGATTCCTCAGGCTCAGCGCCTCGCGGAGCAAGCCGACACTGTCGCTGAAGAAGAACCCGAGCCGGAGACGCCAGACGAATCTGGTTACGCTGGACTCGCTGATCAGTACGCAGGCGAAGATGTTCGCACGGATGCTAAGCTCGGCATTCTTTTTAATGGCGCAGCAGGCTGTGCTGACGATCTCACGGACATCAAGGGCATCGGTAAGGTGCTGAGTGCTAAGTTGAACGAAAGCGGTGTCTATCGTTTCCAGCAGATCGCTGATTGGAACGACTACAACGTCTGGGCGTTCAACCGCGTCATCTCGTTCCCAGGTCGCATTCAGCGCGACGAATGGATCGCTCAAGCCAAAGACATGGCGCCGAACTCGAAATGCCTCGCCGGAAATTCAGGCGCTGCGACCGAGGAAGTCGACGCCTATGCTGGTCTCGTTTCGTCAGACTTCTCTGGTGAAGATGTGCGGACGGATCAGGCTCTCGGAGTCATCTATAACACCATTCCAGCAGACCGCGACGACTTGACGGAAATCAAAGGCGTCGGCGACAACCTCGAGGATCGCTTAGGTGACTATGGTATCTTCCGCTTCAAGCAGATCGCCAACTGGGACGAAAAGAATGTCGAAGGGTTTAACGACCGCATCGAATTCCCTGGACGGATCGAGCGCGAAGAGTGGGTGCCACAGGCCAAGAAATTGGCTGCCAGCGCCGAAGCTCGTAGAGACGCTGTAGATGAGGCCGAACCGAATGAGAAGCCGACTGAGAAGTCCTATGACAAGGCGCTCAAGCAATACCCCGGTGAGCCAGTCATGGTCAAAACCGACCTCGGTGTCGTATTCACCTCAGCTCCAGAATGCCAAGACGACTTGGCCGAAATCTCCGGAATCGGTAAAGTCCTTAGTGCTAAGCTCAATAGCGATGGTGTCTACCGGTGGCAGCAGATTGCCGATTGGAACGACTACAACGTTTGGGCCTTCAACAAGCAAATCTCGTTCCCTGGTCGAATCCAGCGAGAAGAGTGGATCAGCCAAGCGGCTGCTCTTGCGCCAACATCGACCTGTATTGCTGCTGAAGGCGATTCAGGGGCTACAGTGACGGAAGATGATCTAGATACGGTGATCTCCAGCGAATTCGAAGGAGAGGACGTAGAGAAACGTGCTGGCTTCGGAATCGTTTATCTGAGCGCACCAGCCATCCAAGACAACCTTCAGGATATCTGGGGGGTTGGCCCGGTGATCGAGAAGAAGCTGCATGACTTCGGTGTCTACCGCTTCAAACAGATCGCCAACTGGACGTCGAAGGCCGTTGATGAGTTTTCCGAGCAACTGGCATTCAAGGGCCGGATCGAGCGGGAAGCTTGGATTAAACAAGCCAAGAAGCTCACCAACGATAGCGCGAATGATGACAAGGCGTAGCCTTTAGTCGGTTACAGACTTCAACGAGAGGTCGGTGGCGCGATGCCATCGGCCTCTTTTTACCTCAATTCGTGACTAATGCCGGATCAATCTTCTGGTAAAAATAGCCTAACAACGAAGCTACGGAAATTGGCGCAGAACTTGCGGTCAATCAGATCGAATCTGCTGTTAGGCTTTACCCAGACAAATCCTCATTCATCACAAAAACAGGCGTCGGCATCCGGCATCCTTGTTCCACGCAGGTTCCACGGGAGAGCTCAATCGCGTCCATCAATCGAAGCCCATACATTGTATTTTTTACGATTGAAACGCAAAAATATGACAACTCTCTCACTGAGAAGACGTTAGTCGGTTTCTGATGAAGATTTGCAGAAAAAATCATTGTAAACTACACCATATCTTGTGCATTGTGATGACGGCAGCGCCCATATATGGTGTCTCGCCTGACACGCTGAGAACCTCCTTATTGCTGCTTCTATCCCTTTCTGCCACAGGGAAATCGAACGTTAGAACGTCCTATTGACCCTAGAATTTCGGAAACACTGAATTTCAAACAAACAAGATAGTCATGGAAAAAACCTTCAAAGTGGGACCGAGGACGTTTGTTCTCGACGAGGCAAAAGCAGAGGCTGCTTTCGCGGCAAAGTCCGTCATCAACGGTCGCGAGACGATGACCTTCAATCTCCTCCCGCTGAAGTATCAGTGGGCTTACGACCTTTATCGGGTCATGAAGAACAACCACTGGGAGCCTGAGGACGTGCCGATGCAGAAAGACGTCGAGCAATGGCGCTCTGACGAAGTTCTTTCTGACAGCGAGCGTTGGATCATCCGGATGGGCATTGGCTATTTTTCTGCCGCAGAGGGCATTGTCGGTGACAACATCCTTCACGTCGTGCGCGAATTCGTCACCGCGCCTGAGTTGAAGCTCGTTCTTGGGCGTCACGCTCACGAGGAGAATATTCACGCGGACAGCCTGCTCTACATGATCAGTTCCTTGGGAATTAACCCGCACGAGTGTGAGGCGATGTTTGAGCAGATCGACACGATCAAAGCGAAGAACGAATTCGTCACCCGAGTTTCCCGAGGGCTCCGTCGGGATCTGGACATGACAGACCCGGAGAATAAGAAGCTCTTGGCGAAGAACATCTTCATCTTCGGTCAGTGCATGGAAGGAACTCAGTTCTACGGACTATTCGGGATGATCCTGAGTCTCTATAGGCAAAACAAATTTCCCGGCATTGGCCAGATGTTCCGCTACACCCTGCGGGATGAGTCGAACCACATCGAAGTCTTCCGTAATTTGTTCATGGATCTCATTGAGGAGAACAAAGAAATTTGGACGGCTGAATTCCGTGAAGAACTCCGTGAAATCATGCGGGAAGCCGTGGCTCTTGAGAAGTCATTCATTGAGGATTGTCTGCCACAGAGTTCGGTTGGCTTGAGCGTCGACGAGTTCCACAACTACATTGATTTCATTGCTGATCGTCGGCTTGAAGGAGTGGGGCTAGAGGTTCTCACTCCCGGAGCTGAAAACCCGTTCCCATGGCTTTCCGAGCTAATGGATCTCAATAAGGAGCAGAATTTCTTCGAGGGACGGGTCACCGAATATCAGAAAGCTTCCGCTTTAGAGTCCGTTAGCGACGACGAACTCTAAGCGACCAACAAAAAAACCACGGGCGCATTGGGGGATTGCGCTGAAACACACCACATCACCAAGGGGCACACAGATGATTAGTAGAGACTTTTTCGAGGAAGATATCGCACTGAAGAAATACGCATCGACACCCGATGCAGAAAAACCGCGCTACAATTGGAGCGAGGCAACCGCTCAAGCCGGACGTCACTCCTCAGAGACCAGTCGCATTTCGGTAAGCGCCCGCGATGGCCACCGGGAACTCGATCCCGCAGAGATCGCTGATGCTCTCGGCACCGCGCTGACCTCGCTACTTCTATCGCGGAGCGAGAATGATATTTTCACCGAGCAGAACCAGAAGTTGGTCGCCGATGTCGCACACACCGTCGCTGAGGAAGTGCTCGGTCGAGTCGACGAAGGGGGTGACAGTTCGGTAGTCACCCAAGAAGAGGTCAACCGAATCACCCAGCAGGTATTGGTCAAACGCCAGGCCTATGATTTGGCCAAAAGCTATCTCCTCCAAACTCGCTACTCAGATGGTGTTACTCGCCCCAGTGCTGCAGTTGGAAATCATATTAAGGTCATCCGAAGAAACGGAGAGGTCGTCACCTGGAACCCTTGGAAGATCGAAACGGCTGTTCGTCGGGCCTTCCTTGAGCTGGAAGTCGACCCCTCTCCCGCTGACGACATCTCTCGCGCCCTCACTGAGCAGATGGCAGCGGGTGACCAACAGTACATCAGCATCGAAGATCTCCAAGATCGCGTTCAAGAAGAGCTAATGCGCCAAGGCCACTTCAAAGTCGCCGAAGCCTACATTCTCTACAGGGCCAAACGCGCAGATTTACGGGCTCAGGAACTCGGCGATGCTACAGGTTCACCGGTCGAAGGTGTCGATCATCAGGACGCCCTCATTCTGGTCAAGCGCGACGACGATACGACCTTCCTCTGGGACGGAACCGACCTGCGCAAGCGAATCGAATTTGCCTCGATCGGTCTCAACCTCTGCCTGACACAAGATCAGATCAGCGATGAACTTCGCCGCTCGATCTTCTCAGAAATCGAGGAGCATCAGCTAGAAACAACCATCAAGCTTAATGCCAAAAGCCTTCTCGAGCGCGATGCCGATTTCTCCCGTTTTGCCGCTCGGATTTTGCTCAGTTACATCTACGAGGAAGTTCTCGATTGGAACATCGTTGATGACGGCATTTCTGCTCTTCCCGATGCCCATCGCAGAGCATTCAAGCGCAACCTCGGTCGTGGTGCAGAAATCGGTCGGGTCAATCCTGCGATGCTCGACTATGATCTCGAGAGCTTGGCCGATATGCTCGATCCTGCCAGCGATCTGGAGTTTGACTACCTAGGTATTCAGACACTGTATGATCGCTATCTGATCGTTGATAAACAGGCTGACAGACAGCGTCGTCTTGAGACCCCGCAACTGTTTTGGATGCGAGTTTCCATGGGGCTGTTCATCGAAGAGCCTGACGAGCAAATTCAGAAGATTGGCGACCTCTACAAACTTTACCGGAGCCGCCGCTTCTGCTCATCGACCCCGACACTTTTCAACGCGGGCACTCAGCATTCGCAGCTCTCATCTTGTTACCTCTACAAGGTCGACGACAGCATCGAGTCGATCATGCAGCGCGGGATCGCGGAGAATGCCTATCTTTCTAAATGGGCAGGTGGTCTTGGCGGAAGTTGGACAGCAGTCCGAGGAACTGGCGGCCACATTCACGGCACCAATGGCGAAAGCCAGGGCGTGATTCCATTCCTCAAGCTTCACAACGATCAGCTCTGTGCAGTTAATCAGGGCGGTAAGCGAAAGGGCTCTGGTTGCGCCTATCTCGAATCTTGGCACAACGACATCTTCGACTTCCTCGAGTTACGCAGGAACACCGGCGACGACCGTCGCCGAACGCACGACATGAACACCGCGAACTGGATTCCGGATCTGTTCATGAAGCGCATGGAGGCTCGCGGAAAATGGACTCTCTTCCGTGCCAACGAGGTCGCCGATCTTCACGATCTCTACGGACGTGCATTCCAAGAACGCTACGAAGAATACGAAGCGAAAGCTCAGGCGGGTAAAATCTACGGCGAGCAGATCGACGCGATTGACCTCTGGAAGGCGATGCTCCGAATGGTTTTCGAAACCGGTCATCCATGGATCACCTTCAAAGATCCCTGCAATGTGCGCAGCCCTCAGGATCACTGCGGTGTCATCCACAGCTCCAACCTCTGCACTGAGATCACACTCAATACAGGTGATGAAGAGACAGCAGTTTGTAACCTCGGTTCCGTGGTTCTCGATAACCATCTGACTGAGAATGGAGCCCTTGATCACGAGAAACTGCGCGAGACGATCCGCATTGCGGTTCGGGCTCTCGATAATGTCATCGACATCAACTTCTATCCGACAGAAGCAGCTAAGTGCGCCAACAGCAGGCACCGCCCAATCGGACTCGGGGTCATGGGGCTTCAGAACGCTCTCTATAAGCGCGGCGAATCGTTCGCGAGCCAAGCGGCAGTCGAGTTCAATGATGAGTTCATGGAAGCGATCGCCTTCTACGCCTATGAGGCGAGTAGCGACATCGCAGCCGAGCGCGGAACTTACGAGTCCTACGAAGGGTCGAAATGGTCGCGCGGGATTCTTCCTCCCGACACAGTCGACTTGCTGGAGCAAGAGCGCGGAGAGAAAATCGATCTCCCTCGTGGCGGAAAAATGGATTGGGCTCCTCTCCGGGAAAAAATTGCTAAGCAGGGAATGCGAAACAGCAACGTTCTCGCCATCGCTCCTACGGCAACAATCTCAAACATCATGGGTTCCAGCCCATGCATCGAGCCGCACTACAAGAATCTGTTCGCTAAGTCGAATCTCTCCGGTGACTTCATCGTTCTTAACCAGTTCCTCGTTCGTGACCTCAACGAGCGCGGCCTTTGGAACGACGACATGTGCGCCAAGCTCAAATATCACGATGGTGAACTTGGCGAAATCGATGATATTCCGAACGACCTGAAAGAGAAATACATCACCGCCTTCGGAGTGCCGTTTAAGTATTTCATTGATGCAGCCGCTCGCCGCCAGAAATGGATCGATCAAGCTCAGTCGCTCAACCTGTTCCTCGCGGAGCCAGAAATGAAGACCTTGTCCCACATGTATCGTGCGGCTTGGAGAGCTGGGCTAAAGACCACCTATTATCTCCGCACTTTGGGAGCGTCTGGTATCGAGAAGTCGACTGTCAGCGTGAAGAAAGAGGTTCGCGGTGCTGCTGGTGGATCGGGTCCAGAAGCCGCGCCGAGCGCCGCTTCGCGGGCTTGCGAGATTGGTAATGCCGAAGAGTGCGAATCCTGCCAGTAGTAGTCGAAGAATTCTGTCGAGCTGAAAGCTCGGTCTAGCTCCTACCCTTTATTGGGTAGGAGTTTTTTTGGGCAGTGTAGACTGAGATGGGCAGACCTACTGCACGAACTCGAGCGGCTGGTCGGTGGGGGCTGCGATTGAAAGGTTGATCAAGATATCGACCGATCGCTTCAATTCGCGGGTGTAGGCATCAACTTCTCCTGTAATAGCGTAACCGATGGCTCGCTTTACTGCTTCTTCGTCGACTGGTAGTTCCTTCACATGAACGGGCAAACCCTGAGAAATGTCCATCCCTTTGGCGATAGCGACGGTCTTTAACTGGGCTTGGAAGTAGCCTCCCATTCTCTCTTGCCAATTGAACTCTGGCAGGACTTCGTTACGCCATTTTCGGTAGTCTTCCGACCGAGTCAGCTCACCGAGATTCGTGGCCTCGGAGAAGGTAGAACGCACCTGCTCGATCTCTAGCAAGATCTCAGGGGAGAAGATCTCTTCGGCAGCCTTAGGCGTAGTGTCCTCGTTCACGGCATGCAAAGCCGGAGGTTCGATTTGGTCCGATGAAGACGAACCGGCGGCGGGCGGTAAGTCGGGGTCAGCGGGCTTCGTAGACTCTGAGTCCGACTCTGAACACGAGCTGATGAAAACGACGGCGATGGCAGCACACAGAGTCTTTGGTACTGCTGTTTCGAATTTAGCCCGCAATAACGCGGGCTTATGAATGGAAGGCGGGCGAGGGGGATTCAGCATCGTTTGTTTTCTATACAAGCAAGCCAGCGATTCTCTAACCTTTTTCGCCGGAACTGGACGCGGCCTAGGTTCGGACCATAGTTGGATCGATGGATCGGCCTGCCGACATACCTCCTTTCGAAATCTATGGCGGCCCACACATCGCTGCGATCGTCGCCACGTTTGGTGTTGCTGCGATCCTTATTTTCGTTGGGCGGAAGTTCCCAGAAAGTCGCCTTCTCCGGATGGTCGAGCTGGGTTTGGCCGGACTTCTTCTGGCAGCCTTTCCTCTTCACGTTCTGGCTCACAAGGCGGCGGGTAGTCTGGATTTGCACACCGGATTACCGCTTCATTTGTGCAATGTGTCTGCAGTCGTCGGAGCCTGGGCGCTGTGGAGCAAGCACCGAGCCTCGGCCTATCTTCTTTATTTTTGGGGAATTCTGGGAGCGATTCAGGGACTACTGACACCGGCCCTTTTGGCAGGCTTTCCTAGTCCGATCTTCTTGGTCTTTTTCGCCCTCCACGGAGGGCTTATTATCGCCGCTCTTCATTTAGCTTATGGCCGAGCGATCTGGCCCACGCTCAATTCCCTTCGCCACGCCCTCGGCTGGATTTTGGTCTATCTAGCGATCGTGTTGCCGATCAATTGTGGACTGATGACCAACTACGGGTTCGTTCGCCACAAGCCGCCAACTGGCAGCCTGCTCGACGCCCTTGGCCCGTGGCCCTACTACATTATCGGAATCTTCGTCTGCTCAGCGATTGGGTTCGCGATCCTAGCGATTCCGTTTCCGATTCTCAGAGCTCTTTCAAAGCGGCGGGACAAGGCGAAGCTGAGTGATTAACCAGAAACTCAAACCGTCTCCTCGACTCAGGTCATTGCGCGACGAGATTTCTGAGCGTATAGATTTCGCCATCCGCTGTGGAGCGACTGTCCCCGTAGTTCAACGGATAGAACAAGGGTTTCCTAAACCTTAGATGCAGGTTCGATTCCTGCCGGGGACGCCATAAATCCTGATTTTAAAGGGTTTGTTGCCAATCGCTGCAAAGCTTTACGGGTAGATTCCACTTAAAAAGTGGCGACAATATGGCGACAGCGAGTTTGAATGCGCTAACGGAGAGACTTCCTTGAAATTAGAATCGCCTCGATATTTCGGGTAGGCGGAAATCGCCCGAACTTGCGCGAGCCTTTTTTTTTGCACCTTCCGCGTTGATCTAGATAGGTGCGCCCTATCTTCGTGGAGATCGATAAGGCAACGTAAGAGCCTGCATGAACCCTGGCCTACTGGGTGAGTAGTTCTACTCGAAGTCATGGTTGGTAAATCCCTTTACCTTGGCGTTCTCGGAGACGAGGCGGACGGTGGCCTCGTCGTAGCCGGCTTCGTCGTTGGTGGCCTCGACCTCTAGGGAGAGCTTAATCTTGCTCCCGTGGGGTGCGGAGAGATGGGTGATCACTTCGTCCATCATTTCCAGAAGGGACTTGGAGGGGAGGTCGGGGTCGAGTTCGACGGTGCCGAAGAAGCGGTGCTTGGCGGGAGTCGCAGCGGGAGTTGTGTCCCCATTTCCTCCACCGCTAGTGGTGATGCCAGTGGACTCTCCTTCTGTTGCGGTGTCGCCTCCAGTTGCTTCCCCGGCAGTGGTAGTGTCCCGGTTTGTGCTGGCGTGCAGGTTGGCGACTTCGGGCTTCACGAGGACACTCTCGCCGATGGATACGAACGAGGGGGGCTGCCCTGCGCAGAGGCCGTGATATTTGCCGTCATCAAAGCCCTCGGCGTAGCCGAAGTATTCGCAGAGCAGTTGGCCTGTGAAGGCTCGCTTGATGCTTTGCTCCAAGAGGTGGTCGCCGGTGAGGCGGGGGAAGTAGAGGTAGGCGCTGAAGGCTTCGGAGACGGCGCGGGTAGAGACGTGGTCGTTGTCCTGCCAGAGGTGTCGCTCTAGCTCGCGCTTCAGGTGGAAGGGGCTGAACTCGTCGTAGATCAGCTCCTTTTGCTTCAGCTTGGTGAAGACGGCTTGGATCTTGTCGGCGCTGGTCTGGCAAGGGATGGCTTCCCACTTGATCTCCCCGGTCTTGGGATCTTTGACGCTAGGGACGAGAATTCGGCTCCAGGCTTCGGCTAGACGGGTGTTGCAGGTGGTGTCGAACTCTTTGGTCTTGGTCTCGACCTGTGCCTTGTCGTGGTTGGTGAGTTCGAGGCTATCCTGATCCTTGGCGATGCTCTTCCATGCGAGGTAGGTGGCTACGGTATTCTGGAGCTTCGAGATCTGGCCGGACTCTGGCGCGAGGAAGACGAGGGCGTTGCGGTTGGTGCGGGGCTTGTTGCCGGCCTGGGTGAGTAGTTCCTCTGCCTTGGCGAGGGCGGGGTTGTCGCTCGCGCTTTTCGTGTCGGCTGACTCCGGGGCGAGGAGGACAAGACGAAGCCCAGGATCATCGGGGAGGTCTCCCGGCACCTTGGCGATCTGAACGCCGGGGAAGATCGTCTTTCCTTGCCATTTGGCGAGGCGACGCTCGATCTCCTCCATGACCTCGTGTGAGGCGGAATCGGAGAAGTCGGCTGTCCGGTCTTTCGCGAGACGGGTGACGCTGGGCTGGAGAGCGAACCAGGATCGGGCGCTATCACGATAGAGGTAAGTGGCCTGGTCGGAGAGTCGGCGGAGGGCATCGCCGAACTTCTCGGCGTTCTCCCCTGGCTGGGTGCATCCCAGGAGGAGGTGCTTGTCATCGATTCCCCTATTGGCACCCGATGTTGGAGCGGCTCCCATGAACACAGTTCGGGCAACACGTCGGCAGGCGGAATACCGACCGAGGGTGGTCTTGTGCTCGCCGTCGATGACGTTGGCCGTTGCGGCCTGGCCGTCGATGTCAGCGTTGATCACGCTCGTCCAGCTTGAACCGGAGGGGAGCACCTCGCTCACCACGTTCAAGACCTTGGGATCGTCCAAGGGGACGGAGGCCGGCATGATAAGGAGGTTGTGGTCTTCGCGTCGCCAAAGCTCGGCGATGACTCCGGCCATGAAGCGGAGAACGCCTCGTGTCTTCTGGAACTTCTCCAGCGTAGACCATGTGCTATCGAGCTTGTCGAAGAGTTCGGGATGGATCGGGTAGCAAGCTTCTAGCTTCCGCTTGTATTCCTGCTCCGAGCAG